>Ga0136651_10000071_pt1 | contig 46713 bp, 43 predicted proteins | sample Mar14236cmmetaG_FD_94867 | JGI IMG/M metagenome (GOLD analysis project Ga0136651, IMG submission 94867) | Marine hydrothermal vent microbial communities from Guaymas Basin, Gulf of California to study Microbial Dark Matter (Phase II) - Marker... ... | reverse complement strand
ATAGAGTTATTGTAAATGGCTCTATTGCGCAATTTGAGATAAATACTCCCTTTCACGCCAGTCGTGTTCATTATCTCCGGTAAGCCGGCGGTTCGGATCGGTCGAAAGAGTTGTGTAGTATGAAAATTATTTATTGATTGAATTTCTCTTTGATCATTGGAAGGGAATCCATTTTTGTGTGCTTGCGGAAGATTCCACCACTTTCTCTAAAAATTTCATGCCCTGTATGCCATCAAAAACGGTTGGGAAGTCATAGTGGTTTACGGGGAAGTTTTTCCTGTTTTTCCGATCCAGGACAGCTTCTTCGAAGTTTTTGTACACATTGGCAAAAGCCTCGATAAATCCTTCTGGATGGCCTGCCGGCAGCCGGTTTCCTGTATTGATCCCAGTAATTCCCGCACCGGATCGGTAGATCTCCATGGGTTTGTTCACCCACCGGAGGATCAGCGTATTGGGTTCTTCCTGGTTCCATTCAAGTCCTCCTTTTTCGCCGTAAACACGGAGGGTTACGTTGTTTTCTTCGCCTGTAGCCACCTGGCTTACAAGGATAGTCCCGGCAACATCCTGTTCATACCGCAGCATTACACTCCCGTCATCATCCATCTTGCGGGGTTTGATCAGCGTATTTAACTGGGCTGATATTTCCAGGATCTTCAGCCCGGTGATATAAGAAATCAGATTTTCCGCATGGGTGCCGATATCACCCATGGTGGATGTTTTTCCGGTATAATCGGGATTGGTACGCCATAAAGCCTGTTTGTTACCGGCGCCTTCGGGATAGGGAGTGAGCCAGCCTTGTAGATAGGTTACCATTACCTTGTGGATTTTACCTAACGAACCGTTTTGGACCAGTGACCTGGCTTTCTTGACCATAGGATAACCAGTGTAGGTGTGCGTCAGGCCGAATAAGAGTCTGTTGTCTTCGGACAACCTTCCAAGTTGTTCGGCTTCTTCCAGGGTTTTGGTAAGCGGTTTGTCACAGATCACATGAAAACCATTTTCCAATGCCAGCCGTGCCGGATCAAAATGGAGATAATTGGGGGTTACTATACTGACAAAATCCATACGCTCTTCCGGAGGAAGCTCTTTTTCTTTCCGGATCATGGCCTCATAATCCGGATAAATACGGTTTCTGTCCAGTCCCAACTGCAGTCCGGATTCTACAGAACGGTCGGGATCACTGCTGAAAGCTCCGCAAACCAGTTTGGCGAGGCCGTCCATTTCTGCCGCCATGCGGTGCACCGGACCGATAAAAGAACCGATACCTCCTCCTATCATTCCGTATTTTAGCCGTTTAGACATAATATAATTTTTTCTGACCTTGCAAGGCTAAGATAGCTAAATTCCTTCAATTGGTTTTTTCTTTTTTTAAAAAAAATAAATTATTTTTATTACTTCTAAAAAGGACAAATGCTCTTAAACCTAATTATTAAAATAATTAAAAAATGAAAAAGAAAAAAGATTCATCCGGAATGTCCAGAAGACAGTTTCTTGAAAGGTCTGCTGTGGTTACCGCAGGGCTGACAGTTGTCCCGAGTCATGTGGTTAGCGGACTGGGTCATAAACCTCCTTCAGACAAGCTGAATATTGCCGGTATTGGTGTCGGAGGGATGGGCAGATCCAACCTGAGGCATGCTTCTACCGAGAATATTGTTGCTTTGTGTGACGTGGACTGGAAATATGCTGCCAAGACTTTCAAAGACTATCCGAAAGCCAAACGTTTTTATGACTGGCGTGAGATGTTTGATAAGATGGGTAAGTCTATAGACGCAGTGATGATTGCCACACCTGACCATACCCATGCATTGACAGCAGCCCATGCTATTACCATGGGAAAACATGTTTATGTCCAGAAGCCTTTGACACACAGCGTGTATGAATCGAGGTTACTGACAAAACTGGCCAATAAGTATAAAGTGGCTACCCAGATGGGGAACCAGGGGAACTCCGGTGAAGGAATCCGTCAGGTAACCGAATGGATTAAAGCAGGAGTCATCGGGGAGGTGAAAAAAGCCTATGCCTGGACCAACCGGCCCATCTGGCCACAGGGGCTTGAACGGCCCAAGGAAACTTATCCTGTGCCCGAAACGCTGAAGTGGCCCTTGTTTATAGGACCGGCACCCATGCGTCCGTACAATCCCATCTATCATCCCTGGAACTGGCGTGGATGGTGGGACTACGGTACCGGAGCCCTGGGCGACATGGCCAATCATATCATGGATCCGATCTTTTTGGCCCTGGATCTGAAATATCCCTATAAAGTTCAAGCCAGTTCTACCCAGATCAATACCGAATCACCGCCCCATGCCGAGATCGTTCATTACGTCTTCCCGGCACGAGGAGAACACCCGGAAGTGGAAGTGAGCTGGTATGATGGGGGGCTGTTACCACCGAGGCCGGAAGAGTTGCCTGAAGGTGAGATATTGGGTCGGGATCGTGGTGGTGGCTGCCTGTTTATCGGGGAAAAAGGAAAGATTATGACCGGTTGTTATGGGAAGAATCCGACACTGCTTCCTTATAGCAAAATGAAGGACTTTACCCCTCCGCCGAAGACTATGCGCCGTCCTGAAGAAGTGACCGGCCTGAAATGGAGCAATGGCGCTCATGAGCAGGACTGGATCCGTGCTTGCAAGGAAAGCCCGGAAAACAGAGTGCTTCCTTCTTCCAACTTCAATTATTCCGGCCCGCTCAACGAAATGGTCGTTATGGGTGTTGTGGCTGTCCGTCTGCAGGACCTGAACCGCTGGCTTGAATGGGATGGTGAAAAGATGAAATTCAAAAATATTTCCGAAAATGATAAAATCAGGGTGGTGACTACTGCCAGCTTCAAAGTGGTAGACGGGGATCCCAAATTCAACACCGAGTATGCGACCATAAACGCCAAAGCTGCTTCGGAAGAGTATATTAAACATACCTATTATAACGGTTATTCATTGCCTGAAATGCCTGCATGAACTATTGTTTAACATTTAAATACCTGTAAACTATGAAATTGAAATATTTGTTTGTTCTCATTGCATTGATCTCTTTTGTGTCCTTTACCGGTTGTAAGTCGGGAAACAAAGGGGAAAATAAAAGTGAAAAATCGGAAAAAGTGACCGAAAAAACTGTAGAGACGACTCCACCGAACACGCTGACGCCGGAAGAAAAGAAAGAAGGATGGGTGTTGTTGTTTGATGGAAAAACCCCCAATGGCTGGAGAGGTTATAACAAGGATCATTTTCCCTCCGGATGGGAAGTGGTGGATGGCACTCTTCATTGCAAAGGGTCCGGCCGCGGAGAAGCCGGGGGCCAGGAAGGTGGCGATATCATCTACGATAAGAAGTTCAAAAACTTCGACCTGAAACTGGAGTGGAAAATATCCGAAGGAGGTAATTCCGGTATCTTTTACCTGGCCCGGGAGACCGACAAGCCCATCTGGGCGACAGCACCCGAGATGCAGGTGCTCGACAACGAGCGTCACCCCGATGCTAAGCTGGGAAAAGACGGAAACCGCCAGGCCGGTTCACTCTATGACCTGATTCCTGCCAAACCACAGAATGCCAAACCTGCCGGGCAGTGGAACCAGGTAGAGATCATCGTTTACCGCGGAACAGTTGTACACAAAATGAACGGAGAAACCGTCCTGGAATATCATCTGTGGACTCCTGAATGGGACTCTCTGGTAGCACATAGCAAGTTCCCGAAATACAACCCCGACTGGGCCAAGGTGGCTGAAGAAGGTTATTTCGGCCTGCAGGATCATGGGGATGATGTATGGTACCGGAATATAAAGATCAAAGAACTCTGATTCCCGGTAACCTGAAAAATAAAAGCCATGTCATACCTGACATGGCTTTTACTTTTTATCGAAAGAGGTAGTTCTTTGCCGGGTCTACCCGGAATATGTTTCAAAAACCAACAGCCAGGTATTGCATCGGCACATATCCCCGGAAATCCCGGATACGGATAACAGTATCCATCCGAAACATATATTTTCAAAAGTGTTATAAATTTATTCCTATGACAATAATGTCATCGACCTGAGGATAATCGTTCATCCATTTCATGATATTGTCATCCAGTAATTTTCCTTGTTCCTTTAGAGAATTATGCTGAATACTGAGAAGCAGTTTTTTAAAATTTCTGGACATGAATTTTTTTCCTTGTGGCCCGCCAAATTGATCAATATAACCGTCTGAAAAGAGATAAATGCGGTCACCCTTAGAGTACTCGATCTGATGCAATGTGAAGGTCTGCTCGTCCTTTGCAGATATACCGATGGGCATTTTATCGCCGGGGACTTGTATCAGGACATACTCTTCATTGTGAATGGAGCCTTTTCCGAAATCCGGACCATCCCCTTTACGGAACTTCTCTTTTTCGTCTGAGGTCAGTTTACGCACATAAAACAGAGGATTGTAAGCTCCGGCAAAGTATAGTTTCCGGTTTTTCTTGTCTATAGATACCAGAGCCATATCCATGCCATCCTTTGTCTCTCCCTCTTCTCCTTTTTGTTTAAGTGACTGCATCACTTCGGAACGCAGTTTATTAAGGATAAAGTTTGGTTGAAGAACATCAGACCGGTTGACGATTTCATTCAGGAAAGAAATGCCCAGCAGGCTCATGAAAGCTCCCGGTACTCCGTGTCCTGTACAATCAGCAGCCGTTATTAGGAGCATGTTATTTTGTTTTGTCATCCAGTAAAAGTCACCGCTGACAATATCTCTGGGTTTAAACAGGATAAAATGATCGGGAAACTGCTCGTTCAGTAATCTCTCGCTGGGCAGAACAGCCCTCTGTATGCGGCTTGCATAAGTGATGCTGTCGGTCAGCTCTTCTTTTTGTCTGACCACTTCCGCTGTGCGTTCCCTGACGATGGCTTCGAGGCGGATTTTTTCATTCTTCAACCGCCGTGTGTATAATTTTACGATGATTACGACGAAAAAGAATGCAAGGACCAGATACAGCAGGAAAGCCCAGAAGGTTAGATACCAGGGGGAAAGTACCGTAAAAGCATAGGTGGCCGGAGTACTTTCTGTGCCATAGATATTTCTGGCTTTAACTTCGAAAACATAACTGCCATTCGGAATGTTGGTGTAAGGATATTCTGTGCGGTTACTCCACTTTGACCATTGCTTATCAAAATTTCTCAGTCTGAAGCTGTAGGTTATTTTTTCCTGATTCTCAAAAAACGGACAAGCCCAGTAAAAAGTCACATTGTTGAAACGATATTTTATCTCCGGTTGTTGTCCGGGAGGCTGGGAAGGAATAAAATGCCTCAGACCATGCTCATCCTCCCGATAGAAGGTTCCTTCGAAAAGAGAGGAGTCGGCGCCGACAGTGATCTTGCGGATGAGGGTGTGAAAGGGAATGTCGTAATTCTTTTTATAGAAGAGGTTATAAGAATAAATGCGGTTGGAAATAGCAATCCATAAAATATTTCCTTCATGCGCAAAAGCATACGCCGACTGGGAAGGAAGCCGGTAAAAAGGGGTTGTGACGGAGTGAATTTTACCTTGGTTTCTGATGACTTCCTCCACATAAAATTTTCCGCCGGGATATGCCACATTCAGGAAATACAAACTGTCATTCAGCCTGTGAATATTACGAACAGCCCGCGAGCCATTGGCATATACATCTCCCAGGAAATGGTCGGGAAGGAGGGTGTCCGCTTCTTTTTGATAGCGGTATAAACCCTTGCTGGTACAAATAAGTATTTTATGATTGATAAAATTTACTTTGTTTTCCGATCCGGCAGGGAGTCCTTTTTTTTGGTTGTAAATAACAAGATTGTACCCGTTGCCGTGATCTTTTTGCAATCGGCCTATGCCCTGATAAGCCATTGAAAACCAAAGGTCTCCTTCTTTATCTTCTGTAATGGTGCGTACTTCGTCCTGCAGGTTGTAGACGGTGTCTATGTGCCAGTAATGATATTTGTAGGAAAGTTCAGCCAGACTTTGCCCTGTGCCAACAAATACTTTCCCCGGATTCTTTTTGGAAGCAAAGAGTTTAAAAACATAAAATTTCTTTCCCTTGGGTGTAAGGTTATGGATACGTTTTTCCACCAAAGAAGCTTTATTATCAGCAGAGAGTTCATAAATACCTTCCTCGGTGCCCACCCAAAGTATGGGACTGGAGTTTCCCGGTGTGGTAAAGTGAAGAAAAGACCATGCCTGTGCATTGATGCCCGGAATCCTTGTAAAATGAGCCAGTCCGTTCTGTTCCCTGGTACGCAGGAATACCCCGGCTGAGGTAGCCAGATAAAGCTTGTCCCCGATGATCATAAGGTCGTTGACCGATCCTTTGAAACCGTGATCTTCACTAAAATAGCGGAAGGGAGAGAACAGTTCCACATTGGCCAACCCGATAGACATGGCCAGCCATAACTGGGATACCTGGGGCTGCTTGTCGTTCAGGTACACTTTGGTCACGGTTTCATTGTCCAGTCCTTCATTACGATTCAGGATTTGTATGATTATCCCTTTGTGTGAGACGATAATAAGACCTCCATCCAGCGTAGCCATGGCATAAGAACTGTCCGGCAACATCCGTGCATCGTAAAAACGATTCTTTTTTAAGTAATTATTAGCAGCAGGAGAAAAAATATTGCTCCGTATGGTTCCTGTTTCCAGATTATAACAGTAAACGCCGAATTTATAAGTGGCGATAAGAAGTTCTTTGGATGAATAAGGCAATATGGAAAGGATAGCAGAGATATTATTATAGGAAAAGAATTCACCGTTTTCCACTTTCTTAAAATGTTCTCCGTCGAATTCCAGTAATCCGGCCAATGCATCCACATGGAAATATCTGCCATTACAAACAAAACCGTAATTGCCCATGGTGAACCCGTCGTCAGCAAGCCTGAAAACCCTAATAGAATCCTGTTCAGGAGAATAACGAAAGATCATATTGGTGCTTGTGTAGTAAATACTCCCTTTCCAGAAGTAAATATGATAGATCGATTTGAACTTCATATCGGAAGAATCCAGTTTCCGGATCAGTGAATGATAATGGAGTTGCCCTTTGGTGTCCGGTTCCAGAAACCCGAATTCTTTGTTTCCTCCTGCATACACAGTGCCCCGGTCATCTATACAGAGATCTCTGAGTGAGATATTATTAGGTACGGATATCCTTCTCCAGGTAATCCCGTCATATTCCAGAATGCCTATATCATTGTTGGCTACATAAATGATACCCCGGTCGTCTTGAACCACCGACCAGTTTTGTTCTCCCCCTAAAGTTTCCATTGGGGTGATATTCTTCACAAAAGGAATCCCGAACTTATTAACCTGACCGTCTGAAAAAACTGAACAGATAACAAGAAAGAAAAAAATAAAAATCCCTTTTTTCATAACATTCTGATAAATCAGGTTAAAATTAGGAAAAAAGAATGATATGATAAAATTAACTTTTTTTATCTTTATAGAAAGTTTTTAAACCCTACAACCAATACCCATGATGTCTGGTCATGTATACATGTGGGGTAAAGTGTACATATTTATATTATATGGTAAAAGGTTCTTTATATAAATATTTTTACCTGATATTTCTTGTTGTTTTCGTCGGTAGCCGGGGTGTAGCTCAGCAGGAAGCAAAGGTCGTGTGGGAACATACACCACGGGGTATATCCATCCTGAATAAAACGCCGGATTATATTACTGTTAAGATTCATTTATCCGGTGCTGATTTCCGTAAGGTTGTCAATAAAAATGGTCAATTTCTACGGATATCTCATCCTGAGCTGACTTCTTCCTATCAGGAAGGTTTTCCTGACCTGCCTGTTTTAAGGAAGCTTCTGGAGATACCTGCCGGCGCTTCTGTCCGTGTAGATAAAGTGACCTGGAAGAGTTATCATATTTCGCTGGAGAAAAAGTTTCCCGGAGCAAAATTATTTCCGGCACAGCCCTCAGTGATGAAAATAAAAGAAAGACCCCCGCCTGTTTTTAAAATACATAAAAAAGCTTATACCCGGGATACATTTTTCAGTGATAGTCTGGTAAGGATACAAAAGGCAGGGGTATTGCGTGGTCATGAATTGGCATATCTTACGGTTTCCCCCTTTAGTTATAATCCTGTGAGTAATACCCTAATTGTAAAGGATGATATTGAATTGACGATTCGTTATTCACATCCTTTCCATGTGGCAGACCGTTATAAAAGCAAGAGCCTGTACAGTCCGGTTTTTCAGCCTACTTATAACAAGTTATTGTCTGTTGAGACCCTGGAAGCAGAAGACATTCCGACAGCTCCTGTTAAATATGTGATCCTGACCGACTCTCTGTTCAGGTACTCTCTGGATGATTTTATCCGGTGGAAAACCTTGCAGGGATACAAGGTGTTGGTGGTGTACAAGGGAGCGCCTGGAGTAGGGACCACCCCCGGGAGTATCAGGGCTTACCTGAAGAGCCTTTATGATGCCGCTACCCCTGATGATCCTGCCCCAACATTTTTACTGATAGTGGGAGATACGGAACAGATCCCGGTATCCACTACCACGGGGCGCATTACCGACCTGTATTATGCTACCTATGACGGGGAAGATGATTTTATTCCTGATGTATACTACGGGCGGTTTTCGGCCCGTGACTCGGCTGACCTGGTATCGCAACTGGAAAAAATACTGGAATATGAACAGTATCTTTTCCCGGATCCCTCTTTTTTACATGAGGCGGTAATGGTGGCAGGGGTGGACGGATCCTATGCTTCCGTGTGGGGCAACGGTCAGATCAATTATGCTACGGAGAATTATGTGAATCCTTCCCATGGATATCAATCCCATACATATCTTTATCCTGTGTCCGGAAGCAGTGATGCACAAATTATTCAGGATATCAGCAATGGCGTTTCACTGGTCAATTATACGGGCCACGGCCGTTCTGACCGGTGGGAGGATCCTACGTTTACCATTTCGGATATTGCCAAACTGACCAATGCTCACAAGTATCCTGTGATCATCACCAACGGATGCTCCACCGGCGCTTTTGGAAATGATGAGTGTTTTGCGGAGGCTATGTTGCGGGCTCCCAAAAAAGGAGCGGTCGGCTATATTGGCTCTTCCTATGACTCGTACTGGAATGAAGATTATTACTGGGCGGTGGGAGTGGGACCCATCGTGGCACATCCTGACTATAAGGAGACTTCACTGGCGATGTATGACCGCCTCTTCCATGATCACGGCGAACCGGCGGACGACTGGTATGTGACCCAGGATCAGATGATCTTTGCGGGCAACCTGGCCGTGATGGAAGGCAATCCTTCAAAAGCACAGTACTACTGGGAGATTTACCATCTCTTCGGAGATCCTTCCATGATGCCTTATCTGTCCGAACCGGATACACTCATGATGCTTGTGCCTGAAACAGTCCCGGTAAATTTGAGTAACCTGACCATTGTGACGGAACCGGGTACCTATGTCGGCCTGACAAAGGAAGATACCATACTGGATGCTTTGACAGCCGGACCGGACGGAAACCCCATGCTCAGCTTTACCTCTTTGAAGGATACCGGTTATATCGTGATAACGGGAACAAGACAAAACCGGATTCCTTTTATTGATACGATAAGAGTTGTTTCCGACCAGCAACCGTATCTTCAGGTACACGGAATTGTTGTGGATGATTCTGTTTCCAATGCCAATGGATTGCCGGAGAATGGAGAAACCCTTTATCTGGATATCCGGGTGAAGAATACCGGAAAAACCGATGCAACACAAGTAACATGTATTTTGTCTGGGCATGGATCATGGATTGAGATTAAAGACAGTGTGGTGCATATTGCTTCGGTACCTTCAGAAAATGATATACTTATCCCTCACGCTTTCAGGATTCGGATTCGTGACAGTGTTCCCGATATGCAAATATGTGCTTTCCGGATAAGGCTTACTGATGATGCCGGACAAACCTGGAATTCGTATTTTCCTTTGAAGATTTATGCTCCGTTGTTAAAAGTCGGCAGGCTTATTTTGGATGATAAGAATAAGGGAAATGGAAATAGTCGTTTGGAACCGGGAGAACCGGTGGTCTTCTCACTGGAGGTGCAGAACAGAGGACATGCTGCTGCCCGGAATGCCTTTGCTTTGATATTATTAACCGATTCATTGGTGAGTGATTATCAGGATTCGGCCATGGTGGGAGTTCTGGATACTATGAGCACGGTGACGGTTCCTTTTACGGTTGAGATTGATTCTGCGGCACCTTACGGGTCCATACTTGGAATCCATGTGGAAGTGTATGACGATCCTTACGTGGCTGTCGATACATTTACTATGCCCGTAGGCCTTTCATTTGAAGACTTTGAATCTGGAAGTTTCCTCAATCTTCCATGGCAAAATAACACTTCTCATCCATGGACTATTACCGGGCAGAGTGCCTGGCATGGTGACTTTTCGGCAGTTTCTGCAGCTATCGACAACAGTGAAGAATCTTCTCTGTCCATAAATATAGAAGCCAGCACGGCGGATTCGGTCACTTTCTATTTCCGTGTATCTTCCGAAGAAGACTGGGATTTTTTGAAATTTTTTATTGATGGGTTGGAAAAGGGAAAATGGTCCGGTGAGCTCCCTTGGACATACGGAAGTTTTCCGGTAGATTCTGGTTCTCATGTCCTGAAATGGACATATATTAAAGATGCCAATACTTCCAAGGGAATGGACCGGGCATGGCTCGATTATATCATTTTTCCTAAGTACAGTTTTACCAGGATCAATGCGGGTATTACCGGCATTGTTTCACCTAAGTCCGGACCGGATCTTGGAAATGCCGAACCGCTGACTGTGATAGTCCGGAATTTTGGAACCGACCCTCTATATAAAATCCCGTTGATGTACCGGCTGAACCAGGATCTGCCGGTGCGGGATACGCTCATCAGAACCCTGCTATCAGGAGATACTGCATGGTTTACCTTCTCTGTCCCTTTGGATCTTTCGGTGCTTAAAGAGTATCATCTGCATATTTCATCCGAACTAACGGAAGATCAGGTCCCGGTAAATGACGGCATAGATGTGGATATTATGCATGAAGGAACCATTGATGTGATCGTGGATTCGCTGGTTTCCCCTGCGAGGGATTCCCTGTACAGAGGTTATGAACACATTGCGGTACTTTTAATCAATGCGAGTTCGGGAGCTCTTGACAGCTTTCCGCTTCATTATCGGATCAATTATGAACCGACGGTTTCGCAGTCTTTCGATACGGTGGTGAATGCAGGAGATACTGCCTTGTTCCGTTTTGTCCGTCAGGAAAATATGGTTGATACGGGCAAGTATGTTATCACTGTTTATGCCACGGTTACAGGAGATGTAATTAGCAGTAATGATACATTGGTAGTTACGTACAATAAAGTGTCGGATAAGAATGATTTACCCTATGCCAGCTCGGTAACGGTTTATCCTAACCCTGCAGGAGATTTTCTTTTTATACAACTGTTCTCCGGAAAGGCAGGGAAAAATTTTCACCTGGCAGTTTTTGATATGAGCGGGAAAAAGGTTGTGGAAAGAACTGATATAAAGAGTGGTAGCGGAGAACAGGTGTTCAGCATCTCCATAAATCATCTGCCTGCGGGAACCTATCTTTTAATATTATACAACAGAGAAGAAAAAATTCCGGTGCCATTTGTGAAAGAATAAATTTACCTATGTAGATTGCTACGTAGGTAAATTTTTCGGTTATATATTATTACTGGCATGAAATAATATTAGATACAAAATCCTTTGAAAAATTTATTTCGTAAGGATCTTATTGTTTTCTCTTTTTGCTCTTATTATTTTTTTGGATAATTTTACGGGCAATATAAAGTATAACAATGGAAACAAAAAAGCCTACCCGGGAGGAAGCCTGGGAACTATTCAGAAAATACAACAAATCGGAGAGTCTGACCAAACACGCTCTTGCGGTAGAGGGGGTGATGAGGTATATGGCACGGAAGTATGGTAAAGATGAAGAAAAATGGGGTATTGTCGGTTTGGTACATGACCTTGATTATGAGATGTATCCGGATCAGCACTGCAAAAAAACCGAGGAGATCCTCCGCTCCGAAGGCTGGCCCAAAGAGTACATACGGGCAGTGGTAAGCCATGGCTGGGGGATCGTTACGGATGTGAAGCCCGAAAGCCTGATGGAGAGAACGCTGTATGCGGTGGATGAGCTGACCGGTCTGGTAGTGACCAGTGCCCTGGTGCGTCCTTCCAGAAGTGTGCTGGATATGAAGGCCAAATCGGTGAAGAAAAAATGGAAAGACAAACGTTTTGCTGCCGGTGTAAACCGCTCGGTCATTGAGAAAGGGGCGGAGATGCTGGGCGTTGAACTGACGGATCTTATTACTGATACCATTATGGGGATGCGGGAAGTAGCCGAAGAAATCGGACTGAAAGGCAATCCGGCAGTCCCGGAAGAGAAGTAAAGGCATATCATGGAAGTAGCCGAAGCCCGTTTCCGGTTTTATGCAGAGCTGAACGATCTGCTCCCGGTCCGGAAAAGGAAAAACAGGGTGCATGTTTATCGTTTTTACGGAAAAAATTCCGTGAAGGATGCCATTGAATCCTTTGATGTGCCCCATACCCAGGTGGATCTTATCCTGGTGCGTCAGCAGTCGGTAACTTTCGACTATATCCTGCGACCGGGAGATTTTATTTCTGTTTACCCGGTGTTTGAAAGCCTGGACATTTCCGGGGTGACACGACTGAGGCCTGCCCCTTTGAGACATCCTGCTTTTGTCCTGGATGTTCATCTTGGAAAACTGGCCCGGCTGATGCGTATGGCCGGCATAGATACCTTATACAGGAATGATTACGACGACCGGGAGATCATTGATATTGCGCAAAATGAGAAACGTATCATCCTGACCCGCGACAAAGGGATCCTAAAACACCGCATCGTGACACACGGGCATTGGCTTCTTGCTACGTACCCCGATCAACAATTTATCGAAGTTGTCAGAAGATTTGATCTCTTCAATCATTTGAAGACATTTTCACGCTGTATTCATTGTAATACATTATTAGAACCGGTAAAAAAAAGCGAAGTGGAAAAATACCTGAAGCCCGGCACCCGGAAATGTTTTGTAGAGTTTATGCGATGTCCGGGTTGTGGGAGGATCTATTGGCGCGGAAGCCATTACGAACATATGAGCAGGCACCTGGAAGCATTGATCCGGCAGGCTGAAACGGAATAACAGGATGAGACGTTTTGTGATCGGAGATATTCACGGAATGAACCGGGCACTCGAACAATGTTTCGAACGATCGGGATTAAATAACCAGGAGGATCTGCTCATCTGCCTTGGAGATGTATGCGACCGGGGACCCGGTGTGAAAGAGAGTTTTGACTTGTTACAACAGATCAAACACCTGGTGTATATCCTGGGAAATCACGATAAATGGTTCCTGGAATGGGCCCTGACAGGCAAACGTGAGATATCCTGGATAGCTCAGGGGGGCAATGCCTCCATCCAGAGTTATCATGACCAGCCCGTACCGGAAAACCATATTCAACTCCTGCAGTCGGCTTCCTTTTATTATGTCCTGGAGAACAAATTATTTGTTCATGCCGGTATTGATCCGGAAAAATCACTCGAAGAACAAACGGAGTATGATTTGCTATGGTCGCGTGAGCTGGTACACCGGGCTTTAAGCGCCATCGATGATCCGGATATTGAGAAAGTCACCTCTTTTGAGGAGGTGTTCGTAGGTCATACCCCTACCATTAATTATGGTTTTAATATTCCGGTTTTTCTGAAAGGCGTGTGGCTGATGGATACCGGTGCCGGATGGTGGGGCCGCCTGAGTATTTTGGATATAGATACCAAACAATACTGGCAAAGCGATCCGGTGAAATAATTCTACATGCCATACTTTGCACCCAGAACAGTATGCTGCACCCAGTACACATACGGTCCTTCCCAGTCTTCCGGCAATAATTCTTCGGGAGCCTCCAGCACGGTGAATTCAATACCGTACATCTCCCGCTCGTACGTGTTGGCCAGGCGCCAGATCATGTTTACATTGTCCATCAACGGGTTTTCCGTTCTACACGTGTGTGAATGGGTATCTTGAGCTTGTCGGTATAGAAAATATATAAGATCTCAAATTCTTTTTCTTCCCGTCAGTCCACACAAAAGATGTGGGACAAGTGGTTATATCCCTTTTTTATTTTTCAGGTAAATAAGGATAGCCTTGGGTACGATGTGATCACTTTGAAATAATAAATCAGTTTGATAAGGCTTACCAAAAGCGACAAACACGAGTTCCATCCGACTAAAACTGGAATAAGTCAGCATACGTTTCAGTCGGTCTTGTTTGATAGCAGTCATCTTGAAAAAGAACCCCGGCAAGTATACCCAGCAAACAGCCAGCTGACTGATGACACCTGTCCCGATTACAGCATACAGAAGGTACTTTTTTACAATTAAATAAACGGCGGCTTTTACCATAAGCAATAATAAAATAATGCACCCTTCAGATAGCTTGTTATAACCAGTACCCCGATCAACTTGAGTACTCCATAAACCAATGCTACATCAATAAAGATATCTCTTGAACACAAATGTGACCAATACCAGGAAATCTACACTGAGCATTCACTGTGTCAGGGTAATATTGTTGACCAGAACCATTTTGGCGAATTAGGAAGTTAATTTGGTTTTAAATTTGACAATGCCGGGATTAATAGGTAATGAAGTGTTGATTATACATCGGACGACATCAAAGTTGGCCTATACAAATGTAATGAGGAAAACCAATTTTTTGGAAATAGCAAGGAATATTTTTTAAAATCTATAATTTTACATCAGGAAAGTTAACAATAAATGAAGCATAAAGTAAAATATATATCGGCAGAAGATCTGGATATTTTTGACGGATTGATTTGTTACAGCGAGAGCCGGGAGCCTTTTACCGGTGTTTATTTTTCCTGTCACGGCAACGGACAGGTTGGAGAAGAAGTGGAGGTGAAGGCAGGACGCCGGCATGGTTTGCTGAAAATGTATAATGAAGAAGGTGTCCAGATCGTGGAAGCACATTTCGATCAGGGAGTGAAACACGGAAAACTGACTTTGTGGTATGACAACGGCGTAAAGAAATCGGAGCTAACTCTGGTGAGAGGACGCAGGGAAGGAAAGATGAAGGTATGGTATGAGAACGGCTCCCTGAAAATAACGGGATTCTATCATGATGATATGCTTCACGGGACCCAGCGAAAATATTTCCCCAGCGGAAAACTGCGAATGCAGGTAGATTTCAGGGAAGATGTCGAACACGGCCGTAAAACCATCTGGGATGAAAAAGGAAAGATCCTTTTTGAGGGAAGGTATTTTAATGGGACTCCACACTCCTAACTTTCCAACTGCAGGTTATTAATTTCGTGTGTTGTCCGGAAGTTGTATTCCGGATAAATATAAACCGGTTGTCTTTTCTCTGTTTCTCCGAGGGAGTAACCGAAGATGTCTTCATATTCTGAGAGGTTTTCCCCCATTTTCTTCATCTGTCGCAGGTAAGCGGCTATGCTTTTGGACTCGATGATTCTGATACGTCCCATTTTTTCAATGATAGGACTATGGTTTCGTGTTTTGTCATGGTCAAATTCCAGGATACGGCGTCCGTCAAAGGTAAGGCCTATAACGTGAAAACTCAGACTTTTTCCCACCCCGGGTAAATTCATGACACTCCGGTCGGTGGCCAGGAAAGGAGTTTGTTCCTGTTCACGGATTTTCCGTATCATATCAGGGATATCACTTGCATGGTCCGGAAAAGATTTTATTTTTTCCGAGGATACCCTGCTGATTCTTCCCGCTCTTTTTTCTTCGTTAGCTTCCTGAACGATTCGCGCATTGGTGGCAAAATTTTCCTGATTTTCCATAAAACCTTTTACGGAAAAGGTATAATAAGTGACCACCCCGATATCATTGAGCACTTTTCTCAGTTTATTGGCATGGCCTCTTCGTGAGGCCGCAGCCGTAAAGACCATCTGATTGGTGACCATCCACCCGGCAGACAAGAGCGCTTCAACTGCTTTTTTTGTTTTGGGAGTGATTTCCATAGCCGATTCAAAATGAGTCTGGATAATAAACTGACGGATTCCGATGGCAATGGCTTTTTCCCTGAATTTTTTCAGTATATGAACCAGTTTCGGTGTGATTCTCTGTGGTAGATAGGCTGGCAGGCGGGTGCCCAGGCGCACGCGTAGTATCTCGGCATATTTTTTCCCTTCCGGCCGGCTCTTGTTTTCGATTTTTTTCTCCAGTGCCATTTGATAAACAGCATCAAGGATATTTTCCAGCGATTGATCCGAGCTCATCAGCGCATCGCCTCCGGTGATGAGAATATCACGGAGCTGTTTGTCCGCTTTGAAATAACCCATCAACTCCTTCATCTTTTCCGGCCATGATTTCCGGGTATGCAGCAATGACAGGTCGAAATGGAGGTGCCCACGCTGGAAATCATACATGCGCTGGCAGACCGAACAGAGTCCTCCGCATGCCCTGCCCATACTGTCAGGAATAAGGATGGCCACTTTGGGGTACCTTCTGTGAATGTTTTCAAAGGGAGGTAAGAGCCATCCGGCGGCGTTGGGTTTTCCGGGTACCACTTCGTCTTCTTTTTCCCAGGCTGAAATCTGTCCAAACTCCCGGACCAGCTGCCGGGAATAGATCATATACGCACGGATTGACAGATCAGCATTTTTTAAAGCTTCCTGATTGTCAAAAATCAGCAGTGAGAGATAATACGGATTGATAAAAAATGGAATTCCTTTATTCCGGGCTTCCCGGAGAACTTTCATGGTTTTTTCGGGGAGTGAGAAATTCAGTATCTCATTCAGGGATTCCGGATCGCGGATGGCAAAACGCAAATGAAAAAGTCGTTCGTTCCACCACTGTCGGGCTGTATGTAATTTTTCTTCAAGGGTTTTCTCAGATGTAAAAAAATACTTCCGGTCGTGAATTTCTCCCTTATCGATCTTCCTGATAATCCAGGACAAAATCCGGTCGCGGTTTCGTTCTCTTATTTCTATAATTTCCGGATCGAGGCCGGAGGGATGACGATCCATCCATTTTTTTACCAATTTGACAGCGGGTCTTGGAGATTTCCTTTCGTCTTTCAACTGTCGGAACAACTGGTAAAAATCTTCCAGAAAATCAGGATGAAGCGCTATTTTTCCGTTCAACCCTTCCCATAACAATCGCAGAGGTTCCGAAACTACTGTATCGCCATGCAAGTTGGGATCTTTCAGTATAAGCTTCTCATGATTGGAATAATCCAGTAACCGAATGGCTGCAAAATCTTTCCAGCGCAATTGTTCGTAACAAATCCTTCCTCTCTTTTGACGCCGGTAATAAGCCAGAGCATCAGGATTCTCCTTGAGAACTGAGAATGCATAGTCCCTGATTTTTGTCAAAAATGTGTTATAATGAGAAACCTGAGAAAAAGAATCGTGTAAAAATTTCAGCTTATCGGTAATCGAATGGGCTTGTTGTTGTCTGTCTTTTTTCTCCAATAAAGTTAAGTACATGCTAAACCTCTCTCTTTTCTGTCCTTTTCATATCATAATTTACAGCCTGAAAAGACTGGATGGCTAATATACGAATATTAAAGGAAAAATCCAAAATAAATCAGAGATTGTACGAGCTGCCTGATTTTAATGCTTTTTGCATGGTCTCTTTCCGTTTGATTTTTCCGCTTTCAGTATAAAGAAAAGGATAAATAGCCATAGCGGTCCGGGGACGCCGGTATGGATCCGTGATCGACCGGACGGCTTTGTGAATGTCAGCCAGCTCCTGAGGTGATAATTTCCCGGATTCAGTAAACAAAGTGATCTTTTCTCCCAGAATATCATCCGGGATACTTCCTATAAAAAACGGAAAGGGTATCCTGTTTTCCAGCTTTCTTTCGATTTCTTCGGGAAATGTTTTTATTCCTCCGCTGTTAATGATGTAATCCGTTCTTCCCAATATCCTGAAAAGCCGGTTGTCTTTCCCGTTGAATTCAACGATATCATGGGTGACCAGAGCTTTCTTCCCGATAATATCGGGGGCATATATGACAAGATTTTGTTGTAGTCCTGAAGACAGGTGTATGCCCGGCAAAGGACTGAACCACCCGGTGTTGTCCGGATCGTTTATTCGACGCATGGCGATATGAGAGAGGGTCTCGGTCATACCGTACGTATGAAAGATACGGTTGGGAAGGGAACGCAGTTGGGACTCCAGCGAATGGGACAGGGGGCCGCCTCCTATCAGTAGATTTTTGATACGTGCTATTTTTTCTTTGTTACCTGTTTTCAACAGTTGTGTCACCTGCATAGGTGTCAGGGCAGAGAAATCATAGTCCTGTGCTATGTCGGGAGTGGAGGAAGGACGGGTAAACCAGAGATCCAGCCCAAGGACCAACGCACGTACAATCATCATTTTTCCGGCAATATAATTAACAGGCAGGGCCAGCAGTGATTTATCCCCGGCTTTTAGCCCCAGAAAATTCCCGGTCATTCTTGCGCTGCGTATCATTTTCTCTTTTCGTACAACCAGCTTCCCGGGTGTGCCGGTAGATCCTGAAGTATGTAAATGGATGGTTTTCAGGGGCGAAAGAAAGTCCTGAATGAATGCAAATATCTCCTGTTCAAAAGGCCCTGTTTCAGGATCTTTCTTTTTTTTAATACAAAGATCCGGCAGGTCCTCCCTGTAAATTCTTTTCCCTTCCATCAGGAAATTATTATATGAAAAACTTCTTTTTTTCATGACATCCGGATGGTTGGTTTACGGGAGGGATTGTAGTAAAGATGTCCGTGGCGTATGAAAAGGGGCGAATCAAAGTTATTGGTATACAACCGTCCTGTCCCCAGACCTTGTGGTAACGGGTTGTTTAAGGTGTATGTCCATTGAGCTATGGCGTTGAGTCCGATATTGGATTCCAGGGCGGAGGTGATCCACCACCCTGTATTTTTCTTATTTGCCAGCGTGATCCATTCCTGACAGGCTTTGAACCCACCCAGCAATGAAGGTTTAAGGATCAGATAATGGGGTTTTATATTATCCAGCATTTTGTTTTTTTCGGTGTCCTGCCATAGTCCTATCAATTCTTCGTCCAGGGCTACCGGGATGGGAGAGGAGGCGCACAGTGCAGCCATCTCCTCCCACTGTCCCTGCCGGATAGGTTGCTCAATGGAATGGATGTCATAATCCGAAAGCCGTTTGAGTTTTTCGAGGGCTTCTTCCGGCGGAAAAGCTCCGTTGGCGTCCAGCCGTATTTCCGGATGATCCTCTGCAAATTCCTTGCGGATAAAGTGCAACAGATCCAGCTCCTCCTTAAAATCAAGGGCTCCGATCTTTAGTTTGATCACACGGTGACCTTCTTCCATTTTCCGTATGATCTGTTTTTTCATGATGGCCTGATTGCCCATCCAGATCAGCCCGTTGATGGAGATAGCCTCTTTTCCTTCCGTGAAATTACTTGGAAACCAAAGCTGTTTACCTCCCTGCTGCAAGTCCAGCAAGGCTGTTTCCAGCCCGAAGCGAATGGAGGGAAAAGAACGGGGGATTTCATCGATGGAGAAGTTATATGTCCCTGTACGTGAGCAGGCCCTGTCAAGGATATCTTCAAAATCAGGCCGGTCATCCGGACTGAGACCCGGCAAGGGACCGCACTCTCCGTATCCTGCTTTTGTGGGATCTGCGGTGTCTGTCACACGTATGATCCACGAAGTTTTGTGCAGCATAACCCCCCGGGAAGTACGAGCGGGCGTGTTGAAAACCAGTATCTTCTTCTTCCAGATTGCCTGTAGTGCCATAGTACAAAGATAATAAAACCCGGACCCATTTAAATAAGGATCCGGGTACTGAAAATGTTATGGAATTTTCTGAATATCCGGAAAGTGGAACTTTAAAATTTCATGGATACACCTATTGCCCCTCCATAACCGGTGCCTCCGCCTAATTCAACATTCAGGCCCCATTTTTCATCCCAATACCAGCGTCCACCGACTTGTGCACTTAAATAAAGTCCGTTGCCTCCGGTAAAAAATCCAAGACTACCGCCGGCATAAAAGTCAAAATTATTGGGAATCCCTATGATTCGGTTAAAATGATAATCTCCGCGAAAAACACCCCCCAAATTGATATATTTATCTTCATTGTCAAATCTCATTTGTAAAACCGGACCTATGGTAACATCGTTGCTTACAGCAAAATCAACACCTCCGTAAACAGGGAGTCCGTTGTATCCGGAACCCAGACCGAAATTTAATTGTTTCTGTCCTTTATGAAGAGGGGCTTCTCCCTCCTGAGCAAAAGTAAAGCCTGAGATAAGTAACATGCTGATTAACAAAGATATCTTTTTCATATTTCTTGGTTTATTGTGAATAAATCAGTTTGTTGGAGAGGGCGTAAAAATAAAGAATATTTCACGAATAACAAAAAGCTGTATTAAATTCGACAAAAAAGGAAAGACCTGCAATAACTGCTGGCATATTAGATTTCTGGAACAGGTTTATGGCACCTCATATTTAAAACAACATTCCGATACCAAAAGCCAGGGCATAAAGAAGGCTTGTGAGGGCCAGTTTTTTTAACAGTGGATCCAGAATAGAAGGGGAAGGGGCCCGGAAAACAGCCCTGATATTTTCGGTTAGGGGAGGGATAATGATTAGAAAAATAAACTGCCAGGGGCTGTGATAGTTCAGTATGATATAAACCAAACTGAACAGGATAGCCAGGGTGAGGAGGGCCAGGTGGTAGTAACGGCTGAACCTTGGGCCCAGCAAAACAGCCAGGGTTCTTTTGCCGTTTTTCCGGTCGCTTTCCAGATCCCTCATATTGTTGAGGTTCAGGACTCCGGTGCTGAGACATCCCAGGGCTGAAGCAGGTAAAAGCAGATCTGCCTGCAAATGGTGAGTAATGAGATAATAGGAGCCTAGTACACCGGTAAGTCCGAAGAAAAGGAAGACAAAGAGATCCCCCAATCCGTAATAACCGTAAGGGTGTTTTCCGATGGTATATTTTATAGCGGCGCCTATGGCCAGCAAACCCAATACCAGAAAGAATATCCCTTCGACAGAAATCGTCATGCCTGTGGAGGAGAGGATCAACCAGAGGCCGGAGGCCAGGGAGAGCAAGATGAAAACAAGAATGCCTGTTTTCATCTCCTGCGGGCTGATGGCTCCCGACTGTACGCTGCGCTGCGGACCCATCCGTTCCTGATTGTCCAAACCATGACTGTAGTCTCCGTAATCATTGGCCAGGTTTGAAAGTATCTGTAAAAAAAGGGTGGTGACGAGGGCCAGCAGGAAGATCTGCCAGCGAAAAGGTTTATCGGCATAGGCCAAAGCACCTCCCAGGATAATGCTGGAAAGGGAGAGAGGCAGCGTCCTCAGGCGGAAAGCGATTATCCATGCTTTAAGTTTGTTCATTTTTTTCCCTTACGCCGTGTGAGATACAATATTACGGAAATTTCGGAAACTTCCTGAAATCCGGATCCCGTTTTTCCAGGAAAGCCTGTTTTCCTTCCTGGGCTTCATCGGTAAGATAATACAGCAGTGTGGCATTGCCGGCAAATTCCTGCAGACCTATCTGTCCGTCGAGGGCGGCATTCATGCCCAGCTTGATCATGCGAAGGGCCATGGGACTGCGTTTCATCATGATCTCACACCATTCTACGGTGGCGTCTTCCAACTCTCTAAAAGGCACCACCCGGTTTACCAATCCCATTTCCAGGGCTTCCCTGGCCGAGTATTGTTTGTTCAGAAACCATATCTCCCGGGCTTTTTTCTGACCGACGATGCTGGCCAGATAGGAAGATCCCAGACCGGCATCGAAGCTGCCTACTTTGGGCCCGGTCTGGCCGAAGATAGCATTTTCCGAAGCCACGGTCAGGTCACAGACGACATGCAGTACATGTCCACCCCCGATGGCATATCCGTTGACCATAGCCACCACCGGTTTGGGCATAGAGCGGATCTGTTTCTGCACATCAAGGATATTCAGGCGTGGAACACCGTCCTTGCCAATATATCCGCCTTTTCCTTTTACCGATTGGTCGCCACCACTGCAAAAAGCTTTGTCACCGGCACCGGTGAGGATGATCACATAGATGTCCTGGTTCTCCCGGCAGATGGTCAGGGCGTCACTCATTTCTTGGACCGTTTCGGGACGAAAAGCGTTGCGTTTTTCAGGCCTGTTGATGGTAATGCGGCCTATGCCGTTCCAGAAATCAAAGAGAATGTCTTCATAATCTCTGATCTTTTTCCATGTCCTCTTGTTTTTATGGTCTGACATGATAATTTATTTTTTCAGATGATTGAAATATTTTCTTAGGATTTTCCCGTTCTCTTCACGGGGTGTGAAGATCTCGAGAATAACAGTTTCGCCGGACCTGACCATTGCGTTGACCTTCTGTGTCAGGGTTGTTTCATCCCTTGCTTCCATATAATGTATTCCGAACAGGGCAGCCGCATGCTTTGCCGAAAGCTGATGGGGTGCCTCGAAAAGATCCAGATGTCCGGTCTGGTCGGGGCCTTCGATAAAACGAAAAATTCCGCCTCCTCCATTGTTGATGACGATGATCTTAAGATGATTATCCAGGTACTCATGCCACAAGCCGTTCATATCATAAAAGAAAGCCAGGTCGCCGGTGAGCAGCCAGGTGTCCTGACCTGTTGAAAAAGCTGCTCCGGCAGCTGTGGAGACACATCCGTCGATGCCGCTTACCCCTCGGTTTGAGTAAAAAGTGAGCCGTTTTTTCATTCGATATAGTTGTGAATACCTTACCGGCGTTGAATTGGCCAATTGAACGGATATACCGGCAGGAATTGTCCTAAACAGAATGTCAAAGACTTTTAAATCAGAAAAGGGAATCTCTTTCAAGTAAGTGTAATGGCGCTTCTCGCTCCGATTATCCCTTTTTAACCAGGTTGACCTGTACTTTCCTAATCCGGGATGTAGTGCTGGCAGAAATTTTTTAAGAAAAGCTTCCGGACTGGCGGCAATGACCTCTGTAAGACATTGAAAAGTATCCAAATGCTGACAGGAGGGTGAGATGTGCCAGTGTTCTTCCGGTTTGTACCGGCGCAAGAACGACTTAATCATTTTAGAGACAACATGTCCGCCCATCGTGAGCAGGATATCCGGTCTGAAGTCTTCAGCTTCTTTTTCGGATATCGTACTTACCACTTTATCGATGCCCGGGATGGCATTAGGGATATACAGATTTGATATTGTTTCGGTAAGGATAACGACCGTTGGATCCTGAGCGAGTTCTGTAAGTATTTTTTCCAGACGGGGATTCGGGGGCAAAAGGCCGGTGAGGACCATTTTTTTTTCCGAACGGTTCCACAGTGCTGCTAATTCATTGATTTGCCCGGCTCCGGGCAATGGAATCGTTTTATTTGACTGAATAAGTTGTACCTCTCCGGAAGTGTCATACTCGAAATCATACAAGGGTTCCGGGAAAGGAAAGTTGATGTGTACCGGTCCGGCTTCGGGAAAGAGACTGATATTCCAGGCTTCGTTCGCGATATGTTCTGTGTGCCGGTGCTCTTCCTCAGTGACGGTCTTTGAGGGAAAAGTAAAGCTTTGCTTGATATAGTTAGCATAGACATTTTCTTGCCGGATTGCCTGGCTTTCGCCCTGGTCGATCAGTTCGGGGGGTCTGTCGGCCGTAAGCACCAGCAAAGGGATTTTCTGGTAGTAAGCTTCGGCGATGGCCGGAGCATAATTGAGAGAGGCTGTCCCTGAGGTGCAGGAGATGGCTATCGGCGTACCTGTTTGCTGGGCCATGCCCAGGGCAAAATAAGCAGCGCTGCGTTCATCGGGGATGCCCAGACAACGGATGGCCGGTTCGGCAGAGAAAGCCATTATCAAGGGCGCATTGCGGGAACCGGGAGAGAAAACAACGTTTTTCAGGCCCTTTTCCTTAAATATACGCACCAGTAGGCTCAGGTATGATTTTGAGGAACTCATTGGACAAAATTGGGCATTTTTTCCAGAACGGACAACAACGTTTGTATTTTCATGACAGTTTCATTCCATTCCTGGTCAGGATCTGAAGCGGCGGTGATTCCCCCTCCGGCATATAACACAGCCTCCGGACCAGAGGAAAGGAATTGCATACTGCGCAGGTTTATATAAAGCTGTGATGAGTAACGGGTATTCCATGGTCCCAGGTAACCTGTGTAGTATTGCCTGTTGTAATTTTCTGTTTCACGGATAATATCCAGGGCTACCTGTTTCGGATATCCGCATATTGCCGGGGTGGGGTGGAGGGCTTCGATGATTTTCGTCAGTTTTTTTCTGTTGGCAGGAAACGGAATGTTGATGATTGTCTGCAGGTGAGCCATCCTGCCCGCCACCAGGGTGTGGGATCCATTGATCTCTGCCGGCTCAAAGCCCGAAGCATGAAGAGTTTCCAGGATATATTCCGTTACGATGTGTTGTTCTTCTTTTTCTTTTGCAGTCCAGAAAGGAATGTCTCCCGGGTCCTCGATCGGCAGGGTGCCTGCCAGCGAGACTGTTTTCAGGTACCTGCTGCTTTGTTCCAGGAATAATTCGGGTGTGGCACCCGCCCAGATACCGAATCCCGGAAGGAAAACCATAAAAAGAAAAGCTTCGGGATAAGCCAGATGCAGATTGGTGAAAAAAGTGGTGAAGTCAAAGACTTTCGGCAAACGGACCAACCGGGGACGTGACAGAACTACTTTTTTTGCCCGTCCTTTCCCGATTTCTTTTAACACTTGTCTGATCTGACGGATATATTCTTCCCGGCCCGTGTCAGGAAAAGAAATCTCTTTGCTGTTTACGCAGGGAAGGGGAAGATAGACAGGAGCGTTGACCGGTTTTCCCGGATGCCAGGAGTAGGAAAGATCATGGTGAATGATGAAATGAGGTTCTCCACTTTCTCTGTCAAAAGGAGCAAATACAAAGCCGGCAACACGGTCCAACTCTTCCGGATTGAAAAGAGCTGGTTCTTTTTGGGTTTGAACGATATTGATAAACTCATGTTCTCCCGGAAAACGAAATGCAGCAAAAGGATGTCCGGTTTTGATAAGGAGGTTGAGCATGCCGTCAGGATTTGCGTCTGAGTTTGGGGATAATGAAATTGGTCAAACGGGCCGTGGAAACCAATTCACCGTTTTCATTCCGGATATCAATATTCCACAAGTGGGTATTGTTTCCCTGGTAAATGATTCGGGCTTCACCGGTCACATAACCGCTTGTGGCGGGTCTTACATGATTGGCAGAGATCTGGGCGCCGCGTACATCAAAATAATCGGCATCCACCATCAGGATAGAACCCAGACTTCCGATCGTCTCGGCCAGGGCCAGGCTCGCTCCTCCGTGCAGAATGTTGGCGACGGGTTGGATGGTACGAGTATCTACCGGCATCCGAGCTTTGACATAGCCTTCTTTAACTTCAAGATATTCAATGCCTAAGCTTTCCATAAGAGAGCTCCTGTTCATCAAATTCAGCTCTTTCAGAGACAATTTGGGTATAGTCATATTTTTATCTTTTATGCAAAGGTAAAAAAGTTTGTGAATAAAAACTTCAATACTTTTCTACGTAGGAAGCTACGTAGGAGATGCTGGTGTACTTTTAAATAATAGATAATTGTACAGATGGTTATGGTCTTTGAGGTTTTGTACTTTAGCCTGGATTTGTTTCAGGCAGATTCCACAAATCCGGGGCCGGTATTGCTTTTTGAGGTTGCATATTGGATGAAGGAGTAATTTTGCTATTATTTTGGATTATTTTTGTCCCGGGGAAAAAAGGTCTTAAAAAATACTGATGGTAAAAGATGAAAACGAAAGAATGTAAGTGGTACCCGGTCTGTCCGATGAAATATTATTATGAGCAGGGGCGGTTGGATAAAAAATGGATTGATCAATATTGTCATGGAAATTGGACCCGTTGTGTGCGGTATCAAAAAGAAGAAAAGGGAGAATTCCATCCTGATTGGATGCTGCCGGATGGCTTCCTGGACGAAAATCTGAAAGATTTTTAGTTGCCTCCCTTTTTTCAGTCTTTGGTCTCTTTCTTCTTCAGCCTTCTGCCTTTTGCATTATTACGTACTCTGCCCCAGGCTTATAGGGCATAGCGTTTAGGGCATAGCGTTTAGAGCATAGCGCTTAGCGCAATAAATACTTTTAGACCTTTCAACACCGGCAAGCCTGGATTAATTCGACTTAATGATTCCGTTTCGGTTACACCTCACAGAATCATTGTCTCATTAACTTTTCAACCATTCAACTCTTCAACCATTCAACCATTCAACTCTTCAACTCTTCAACTCTTCAACTCTTCAACTCTTCAACCTTCTCCTGCCTTATTGCCTCTCTCTCGCTATCTTCAGTGCCTGTGTCGTGATATAATATTTTGTGATCATATTGGGTACTTCCCAGTCGGGCATATTTCCTTGCTGCAGGTATTTCAGGAATTTTTCTGTCACCTGTCTGAAATGGGCTTCGTGGCCTACGTCATAACTGACAGGAATGGTGACAGTCCACAATCTTTCCGAAATCTTTTCAATATCCACACCGGGATACTTCAGGGCAATGATATTTGCCATCACTTTTACCAGTTTTTTCTCAAACAATCCAGGATCTTCCTTGTCTGAAGCCCTGATGTACAGGGTAGGATGGTAGTTTTCTTTTTCTTCCTGTCTGATAAACAGATCACACCGGGTGCCCCGCATTAGGCTGTAATGGGCATCTGACTTTTCCGGCGTGTGATAAGTCCATGTAACTTTGGCCCTGGCAGTGATTCCTTTGATGGTATAGGTGACCTCACCGCTTGAAAAGACTTTCAGTGTATCCCCGACCAGGTATTCTTTCAAGAAGCCGGGATATTTATCCAGTCCCGTAACCGTTTTAAATTGTTCAGGAGTGAGGCTGGTGGGCCAGTGACGGGCCGAGAGGAACCGGATATCCTCTTTACGGATGATCTGTCCGGGAAAAGCTTCCCATTGGATCAGATCGACAAGATGGGTGCCCACGTCGGCAATGCCTTCTCCCTGTTGTTTGATGTCAAAGAACCAAGCCGGACGGATGAGAGGTTTTCCTGCCACATTTTTATAGAAACGGTGGATGCTTTCCTGTATCAGGGCAGGATTTTCCGGGGTTCCTTTTTGCAGTGTGCCGAAAATCTCCGGTATATTTGACAGTTCCCTTTGCAGGATGGTGGTGATCTCATACCGCTCGGTCATGATGTCATAGAGGAGGACTCCTTTTTCCCGGGCAATACGGAACGCTTCCTCCAGTTCGGGAAAAGCTTCCGGCGTAATAACCATGGGTTTGTCGGCAAAAACGTTCAGCCGGGCTTCCACCGATTTCTTGATGTATTCGGTTTTGCGGGCATTGTTACCTGAAAGAACAACCACATTGCCCTGTTTATCGCGGAGCATCTTCTCCAGATAATCCGCTTTGCTGTAAACGACTTCCTTCCATGCAGTGGGGTGGTCTGCACGACTGTTAAACCCACTGATGAAATTTAAAAAACTTTCCAGCTCCGGTCCCCGGGGTGCATATACGTAGGCTGTCGGAGATACTTCGTTATACATGCTTTTCTGTACCAGGGCTGCATGGAAATGTCCTGGTTCCAGCGTTATCAGGGTGACAGGGTAACTTTTTTTCCCCATGCTGTTTTCTTTTTCCGATTTTTCTTTATGTCCGGTACAGGAAACCCCGACTAAGGCAATTCCTGCAAGCATATAATAAAAGATTGTTCGCATAATAATTATTTCTAAACTTTAAACTCTCTTCATATTTTAATATAATTCGTCCCGTAAGGATACCTCTGTGGTCTTGACAACCGGCTGTTGGCTTCATCGTCATTAACAAATCTTTCTTTTACAGGATCCCAATGATGTATTCCGGGCAATTTCATGGCGATGTGACTTATCAGGCAGACGGTACAGGCCCGGTGGCCTTCCTCGATGGGGGAAATGGGTTGTTTTCTTGTTTTGATACAGTCCAGCCAGTTACCGTGATGATCATCGGCTTTGTAAAGATGGATCTCGTCGGGTCCGATGACAGAGGTCAGTATCTTCGGGTCGCTGGCATCCAGGGCTTTTTTGTTTTTCTCCTGGGTTACAGGGTCGCTGGCTGTGGCAGCGTAATTACCACGGGATACAAATATCCATCCCTTTGTGCCTTCATAACGTATGCCGTTGGTATAGCCCTGGCTGATGAACATCTGGATACCGTTGGCATATTCGGCTTTGACCATAAAGTCCATATGTACATCCCACAGGCCTGATCGTGGAAACTGGGCGATCGCTTCCACACTTACCGGGCCGGTATATTCGGTATTCATTCCCCAGTTGGCCGAGTCGACATGATGTTGTCCCCAGCCGGTGATCATTCCTGCCCCGAACTGTTCACATCTCAGCCATCCGGGCCGGCTGTATCCATGTTGTGGGTGTACCCTCATTTCGGTGTAGTAAACTTCGGGAGTGGAGCCCAGCCACATGTCGTAGTTCAGGTTTTTCGGCACGGGCATTTCCGGGGCGTCAGGGCCAGATGGATCGCCCGGCAGGCCAATCTTAACAGTCTGGAGCTTGCCAATGCGACCGTTGCGAACCAGTTCTGCCGCGATCCTGAACTGTGGCATAGACCGTTGCTGGGTGCCCATCTGGAGGATCACCCCCTGACGATTGACCACATCGCTTAACAATCTTCCTTCGGCGATGGTCAGTGAAGTGGGTTTTTGCAGATAGATGTCTTTCCCGGCCAGTGCAGCTTCTATTGCCGGTTGTGCATGCCAGTGATCCGGCGTACTGATAATTACCGCGTCAATCTCTTTGTTTTGGAGAAGCTCTTTGTAGTCGTCATACATCTTTACATCAACATACCCTTTCTTTCCTTTCTTTTTTGCATAGTAGTCTTCGATAAACTTTTTTGCATCTGCCTGCCGGTGGGCGTCCACGTCGCTCACGGCGACAAACCTGGCTTGGTCAAACTTGAGAGTGGCTGGCATATCCCAAGACCGGGCGATACGACCGCAGCCGATCTGTCCGATGTTAATCTTGTTGGAAGGAGCGTCTTTTCCGAATACCGAAGAAGGAATAATGGTCGGTACAACAAAGGCTCCTGTCGTAGCGGCCATACTGTTTCTTAAGAAATTTCTGCGTTTCATGATGTATAAGATGATTTAATGGAATTTAAGTGGAAATTTACTTTACTCATTTCTACTTTTTTTCAAGAACCCACAACAAACCTCCTTGTAAGTGTCTGCGGAATACCGGATCGTTATAAGTTTCGGCGTCATGCCCCAGGGCCGTATACCATTCCCGCCCGCCGTCGTAAGTGTGACACCAGCAAAGGGGAAAAAGGTCTCCGAAAGTACGGCCGGGGTATTCATCCCTGTTCTTATCTTCCACCGTGGTCAGGTCGGCAGATAAGAGCACATGGATATCAGGGTTGAGCTCATTGGAATAATAACATTCGTCATGGACCGTCCAGCGATCAGGCAGGAAACAGGTGGAAGGATTATCCGGGTCGGTGACAACGACGATAAATTGCTGATGAGGGGCATGGCGGATAAACTTTCCTCCAACCATAGCCCACATCCAGGGCCAGTCGCGTTCGGTAGCATTGGCCGAATGAATACCCACAAACCCACCCCCACGGCGGATAAAATCCTGAAAGGCTTTTTTCTGTCCTTCGGTGTCAAAAACCTCGTTGTTGGTGTTTGAAAAGATCAAAGCATCATACTTATTCAGGTTTTCCTGAGTGAAAGCGCCCGGGTCTTCCGTAGCATCTGCTACAATGCCCATACCGGCACAGATTTCTTTCAGAGCTTTGATACTGGCAGGGATGTTTTTATGGACATAGCCTTTCCCGTTCTTTGTGTAGATGAGTACATGTTTTCCCCTTACAACGGATAACATAGATTCTGTAGACTGGGATAAAGCAGAAATGAATGTTCCTGCCAGCAAAAAGAAAATGATTAAACTTCTTCGTTTCATACGTTTAAGATTTTTATGTTCATGTTATCGTTTAATTAGGATATATGGTTATTATTTGATCTTTTCTGTTTCTACGACCGGGGGATGGGCAAAGTCATTCCATAATCTCTCGGCTTCTTCACGACTTATTTTACCGTGAAAGATAAACATTCTGTATTTAAGGGTATATTCTTTTCCTTTTTTAATTGTCCAGCTTTTATGCCGGATGGGGCAAAACTCGAAAAAAAGATCTCCGCGGCCGTTGTTGGCATTGCCAGGCCATACCCGCATAGGTTCTGGAAAATCTCTGTTTTCAGGATGATCCATGAACAGGATACCGTTTTCCCCTGAAGGCATTGTTCCTGTAATCCGGCACCACCGGGCTTTGCTGCCATCGGCATCCTGGCGGGTTTTTCCTTCAGAGGTAAGTACGGATGAGTTTTTATTGTTCCAGTGTCCGGTAGCCCGGAAGCCAAGTCCTCCGCCATAGCGATAGGCCTCCAGCAGAATGCCCGATGGAAGGGGACAGTTCTGGGTGGATGTATAGTCCACCAGCCAGGCCTGTGGGCCTACATTCCAGGCCCGCATTTCCAGGATTTCGTTTATGGCTATCCGGTCGGGACCATTGGTTCCGAAATCGATATGTTTTTGATGCACTCTCAGGGCACAAAATACCGGGCCTTCTTCCAGGGAAAGCAATCCGGCATATCTTACGGTTCCCTGCCCTTTTCCGAGATTCCAGAAATCCACTTCACGTCCGTTTATATGGGTTTTGGTCCAGGGACCCCAGATACCGTAATGATGCGGGTGGTCAGGGGGTTGAATGCGTGTGAGCACTTCACCTGAGGGAGACCACAACGGATGTATATATCCTGATTTCTGACAGAGCGGATCTGCTCCGTCGGGGGGAGCCATGATACGGAAACGGTAATTCAGGATCTTTTGCGATCCCCTTTCCAGCACATAGGATGAAAAAGTTTTTTGGATTTTCATAATTGCAGTGTCTGCCGTTTTTGCAGTTTCCCGTTTCAGCAGAAAGGTGCGCCGGGTATGCCGGGGAGTAGTCCCGGACAGGATGAACCATATTCCGGAGGCAGGAGAATGATCCTGCTGACAAAGAACAGGAATGAATCCTTTGTGTGTTTTTTCATACAGATGCCAGTACGCAGATACGGTTCCGTTGTCGGGAAGGCTAACAGGGATGAAAACCGGACAATCCTCACGGTCATAATCTCCGGCAGCCACCGTCACCTGATAAAGGTTCTGGGCCAACAGCAGAGCAGGAAAGAAAAAGAAAAAAACAGCCAGTCCACAATTTTTTCTTTTCATGGGAATTATGATAGCGTGTTATGGATGGTTTCGATGAAAGCAGTAAGGTTCCGGGTAGAAACATCCGGGGGTATCCCTCCGCCGCATGACCAGATGATTCCGGAATGATCTTGTGTTTCCAGGATCATTTTCTTTGTTTCTTTTCGGATCGTTTCAGGGGTGCCGGCGGCCAGCACATCCCGGGGCGGGAGATTGCCCATAAGGATCACTCCGGGTCCTGCCAGTTTGCGGATTTCATTGAGGCTGTGCTCATGACTGAAATTGAATAGGTTTACATCCATCTCTTTCAGATAGGCGGCTGTGATAAGTCCCTGGGCATCATTGTGAAGCAATCGTATACTTGCTTCGAAGGCATGGAATATCTTTTTCATACATGGCAGAGCAAAGGAGGTAAACTCTTCTTCTCCCACAAAACCGATCAGGTCATCCAGGATCATGATGCCTTCGATGGAGGGGAACTGATTTTTCTGGTATTGCAGCCAGCGAGTGATAAATTCGGTAATCTTATCCAGGAATGTACGGGTTTCCTCCGGATACATCATGAGGTCTGTCATCAGTTCGGTAGTACCCCGCAGATAGGAAGCAATATTCAGCGGGCCCCGGGCAATGGCAAAACGGATACGGTGGCCCATATCACGGATTTCTTTTTCAGTGTTTTTCAGGCGCTGGATCATGAAAGGGAGCAACCCGTCTTTTTCCGGATCCGGGATTTCCAACGCGGGGATATCAGCAATATCGCGAATCACTTTCCCGGCCCAGGGAAGCGAATCTTCGTGCCATGAAAGTTTGGATCCAAAGGCCGAGGGCTCGGTGCACATCCCGTATTCCGACCAGAAACCCGGAATGAAAAAAACGCCGGGAAAAGATTCGATAGCCTTTTTATTGGCATGAAACCACAGAGGGTCCGAGGTGTAGTATTGGAGCTTTGTCAGATTGTTCCATCCCGGAAGCCAGGGGCTGTCAATAATGAAACCGACGGTGTCTGTGCGTTCTTCATTTCCGGCAACGATCTGATTCAGTTTTTTCCACTGGGAGTCCGTCATGATCTTTTCTTTAGAATTTTCGTATACAATCTTATCAAAAAGAATTTTAAAAAACAACCTGCAATAACCAGATTCATAAAAAAATGTGGTTTTTGTTTGTTTGTGATAATCTGTTTATATCTTTGCTGAACATCCGAATCTTTAATTGAACAGGTATTTTCCTGACAGACATAATTTTAAGTAAATAAGCAAAATGGATATTTTTACTAAGTGTTATAATTTTACCAGGGCCAGACAGGCTGTTGCAGAGGGATGGTATCCCTATTTCCTTCCCATTGAATCAGGACCCGGTACCAAGGTTTTGGTAAATGGTCGGAAGATGATTATGATCGGTTCCAATAATTACATGGGTTTGACCGGACATCCGAAAGTGATTGAAGCTTCTGTGAAAGCAACTAAAAAATATGGCACTGGCTGTACCGGTTCACGTTTTTTAAATGGTACGCTGGATATTCATCTGGAACTGGAAGACCGGTTGGCCAAATTTGTAGGGAAAGAAGCAGCGCTATGTTTTAGTACGGGGTTCCAGACCAACCAGGGGGCTATTTCGGCACTGGTGGGTAAGGATGATATTGTTTTTGTGGATCGTGAAAATCATGCCTCCATAGTGGATGGCTACCGGCTTTCGTTCGGGAAGGTTGTAAAATATAAACACAATGATTTTGATGATCTGGAACGGGTGTTGAAACTTTATGAAAAAGAAAATGCCGGCAAGGTGATTGTCACCGACGGGGTTTTCAGTATGGAAGGAACCATCGCCCGAATACCGGATATTGTGAAACTGGCGGAGAAATACGGGGCCCGTCTTTATGTTGATGATGCTCATGCACTGGGTGTGCTGGGAAAACACGGCAAGGGGAGTGGGGAGTACTGGAATATGACTGATCATATTGACCTGGTGATGGGGACTTTCAGCAAATCGCTGGCCTCGCTGGGAGGTTTTATTGCCGGAGAGTCTATCGTGGTTGATTACATCAAACATCATGCCCGCTCGTTGATTTTCAGCGCCAGCATGCCTCCGTCGGCTGTAGCTGCCGTCATTGCCAGTCTGGACATTATTGAATCGGAACCGGAGCGTGTGGAAAGACTTTGGAAAAATACCCGCATGATGAAAGAAGGCTTTGAAAGTCTCGGTTTTAATACCGGTGAAAGCAACACCCCGATCATCCCGATTGTCATCGGAACGGATGAAGCGTGTTTTACTTTCTGGAAAATGCTCTTTGATGCCGGTATTTTTGCCAACCCGGCCATCAGCCCGGCAGTGTCTCCGGGTCAGGCGATCATACGCACCAGTTACATGGCTACCCATACAGAAGAAGAACTGAACTATGTGCTGGATATATTTAAAAAGATCGGGAAAGAGTCGGGGATCATTTAAGCCGGCTTGCCGGCAAAGGTGCTTAGTTTCATAAGCTTGCCGATAATTCTGTCTCCGAGGGCATTTTTCTTTTTCAGATGTTCCTGTATTGACTTTACCTGAGGATTTTCTTCAAACTTCCCTCTGACCTGCTCAAAATCCAGGGTTCTGGTATTCTTGTCTCCGTCAATGCCGGTCTGGGAAATCAGGGTGAACTCTTTTTCGGCATCTTCATATAGCATCTTATCCAGTTCCGTTACACTTTCTTTCCTTTTATTTACCACATCACAGACATCCTCTACGGTCCAGTTACTGATTTTCTTCCCGGTTTCCTTTTCGAGGATATCAGCCGCCCAGTTCCGGGTCCAGGTGTAATAATGGGCATGGAAATCCCGGAAAACATCCCTGATCTTTTGCATATTCTTTATCTTGCCGTTTTCTATGTTATAAAATGTTGGGGATGTGCATTTTTATCTTCCGGTTCCCCGTGCGTTGCCCATCTTGTATGACCTATTCCCAGATGTCCGGATTTAGGTTTGGAACCGACAAAGTTTTCCAGTTCATTGACCTTCCCTTTTTGTTTATATACTCTGACCTTATCCCCGGCGATGGCGATGCCGGCCGAATCGTATCCTCTGTGTTCAAGTCGTTTGAGCCCGTTGATGAGAATGGGATAAGCCTCTTTTGTACCAATGTACCCGATAATTCCACACATAATATTTGCTGAAGATTTACAGTGCGTATCAAAAATCTAAACAAAATATAAAAAATATACTATTACTCAAGTTGCTAGATAAAAACTTATAAAACAAAGACTAAAAATAAAAAATTAATAACTTAGGGTAAGATGTTAACTGCAAAATGGATATAATTATTCCAATTTCTTACCAAAGAAAATCCATGCTGTCAAAGAGTGTGGATTCCTTTTGAAAGTGGTGTTATTCATTTTTGGCTATGTGATTTCAAGAACATTAATTTAACAGCAACTTGAGTTAAATAGTTATTCTGAGTTAGTTCAAAATCATTAACAGTATAATTAGCAACAACATCCTCAACCTCACTGTACAGTATCATAGTTTTCCTTTGTTGAGTAAAGTCTGTAAACTTCTTCCGGAATTCCGGTTTGGCTATTTTTATTTTCGCCAGAAAATTGATGTTGAATAAGGATTTCCGTGACTATCAGTCATATCTTCTTTAAGGACAAACTCAGTGTCAGTAAGTGTCACAATGGTTTCCGGGTCTCCGTTATCGATGGTGATGATCTTTTCATCCGTTGATAATTTCCATGTCCCCTTTTGAGTTTGGTTCATAGCGGTAAGCGTATAGGTACCATCATCTTTGAAGGTCATCACAGCACCCGTCATCAGGGCATTTGCCAAAGCAACTCCGTTGATAATGGTTGAATCCGTTGAAGTGGTTTCAGCTTTAACATAATTCCAGGGGTGAGCGGTCAGCAAAGCTTTGTTGGATACACTCTTCTCTTTCTTACATCCCGGATTAATAATAATGATGACTACCAAAGCCCCAAGAAGTAACGAGGAATAACTAAACAATTTTTTCATGGTGTCAGCAATTTTTATTCAGGAATGAATGATTAATTACATTTTTACAAATTCCACCCTTCGGTTGTTGGCCCGGCCCTCGGGGGTGTTATTGGTATCGACGGGCTTGGTCTCACCCCATCCCTTGGTCACCAAACGGTCACCGGAGATCCCCATCTCCACCAGGCGGGCCTTCACAGCGGCGGCCCGCTCTTCAGAAAGTTTCTGATTGAAATCCGCATCCCCCACATTATCGGTATGCCCTTCGATACTGAATTTTAAATCAGGATGCTCTTGCATCATGTTGAAGATCTGTTTCAACGTGCCGGCCGATTCCGGCCGGATGGTTGATTTCCCCGAGTCAAAACGTATCCCGGTAGTAATGAATTTACCATCGGTAACCACTCTGTCATACAGGTTTTTGCTCCCCTTTGCGATCCTGATATTCTTTATCATGGCCTGATACCCCTGGTGGCATTGCCTGCTAAAAACAGTTATACCCGTCGGATTTACTCTCAGATTGGGGATATTGGCCCCCCTTTTCTCCCCGTAATACACCTTTAATGCCCTTGTATTGAAAGAGATGGAGATATGTTTCCAGAATGGGTAATCGCTATCCCCCCAGTCGGTACTGCCAAAACCTTCTACATGCACCTCATTGGGTGAAATAGAAATAAAATGATTTTCCGGAAGTTCTTTTTGATTTACTACATCGTAGAAATACACAGTATAACGTGTGCAGAATTCACTAAAATAGACATCAAACTCAACGGTAAATTTATCAGGAAGATAATCACCGGTTTCTTTCATCAGCGGTACAATCCGACATCCTTTTGTTGTAGCAAAGTTGATCACGAAATCATCCCCTAACCGGGCGATCTCAACATTCCCTTCTTTAAGATCCCATTTAGAGGGGAATTCGCCATTCTGTTCATTCTCCTGATTGTCTTGGAAAATGATCACATCCCCCGGCACAAAATCATATTTCGTCCAGGCTTTTGCCGTAGCCTTTTTACTCTCTGCAGTGCCAGCATCTATATTTTTACCGCCTTCGTGAGATTGTGTACCAGCAGGGGACTTCCCGCTTTTGTTTTTCTTTTTCTTTTTTCCGAAAAGCTTGTTCAGCCCCTCGTCGATCGACTTATCGATCTCTTCATTGGTCTTCTCGGTGGCTTTCTTCTTGATCGGGATACGGATCTTCTGGGCCTGCAGGGAGAAGCCTGTCCCCAGCAGGATCACGAACGATAACATAAATATTTTTTTCATAGATAAACCGGTTTTGATTTCACTCCCTAAATTAGGAGCATCTCACCGCATCTGAAATCCCATGAATATGGGATATTTGGGACACTATCTGTTGATAACCATCTTTCTCACCATCGATCTGTGGCCGGCTGTCAGCTTTAAAATATAGATACCCTCTGAAAGATCCCGGCTGTTAAATGAGACCGATTGTCTGCCTGCAGGTCTGCGACCATGGATCAGCGATGCAACACGCTTGCCGGTAATGTCAAACACTTCCAGGCGGGTCATCGCCGGTTCCGGAATACCAAAAACAATCAAAGTGCTGCGGATCACCGGATTGGGCCGGTTCTGTTCCAGATAAAAACCTTCTTTTTCATGCGAATACACTGACGTGGCTGTCTGAAGTGGTCCACCCGGTTCGACAATGATCCCATTGGCCGTAATATCATAATCCCCGCGTTCTCCATCTGTTAGATACAGATTTACCGTATCACCGTTCATCCTGGCCCCTGTTTCCCCGTCAAAGGAAAAGTCATACCAGTGAGCATTCTCGCCGGGAGTAGGTCCGTATTTATAATATTTATCAAATAACGGATTATCACCGATGATCAGGGTAGCCACGGTGTTACCTCCCGCACTTAATCCGGTAACTGTGAATCCAAAGAAACCACAAGGGAAAACGGCTCCCGAAGGAACACCCTGCATATCAGGGTCGGGATTGTCCATGGCTTTTACATTTTCCAGTTTCAAAGAATCCGGCACATACAGTGTAACATAATATTGTTTGTCATATGAATAAAAGGATGCCACATTGCCCTGTTGTGCGTCAGGAATATTATCACCATTTCCGTCATAACCGGTTTCTGTTCCCTGCGGACCTTGTTCCATCAGGTCGGGGATCCCGTCATCGTCCGTATCTGTGACTACCCCGGGATAACCGTTTTTATCTACATGCTGGACAAAAATATCGTAGGTGGTCCCATTGCGCATATCATCCCAAACGAACGCAGCTCCTCCCTGACCGTCAGAAGCCAGCGAGGGATAAAGCTGCTGGCCATTTGCAGTACTGACAACCACACCGTTGGTTTGCCATAATGCGTAACCGGTACCAGCGAGGCGTTGGGCATATATATCACCAAAATTGGCATTGTTTCTGAAATCCGACCAGGCAACTATGATGCCACCGTTATCATCTGCAATGGCAGCAGGATCCGACTGACTACCGTAAGCTATTGTTACCGGAAGCCCATTTTCTTTCCATTGGATCACGCCCGACGAATCAATTCTTTGAGCATAGATATCCGGGTCAGAACCTCTGACATCATTCCATACAATAAAAGCACCTCCCCGGCCATCACTCACAATTGCCGGAGCCTTGTATATGGTGCTCTGGCAGATCCTGATATGGTCTTCACCCCACAACAAGTTCCCGTTCTGATCAATTCGCTGAGCATAGATACCGTAACACGCCCCGGACAGGGTTTCCACCCAGGCTACAATCACCCCATGGGCACCGTCATTCACCACAACAGGATAGTCTTGTCCGTTGGTATTGTTGCAAACAGCAATACCATCCTCCTGCCAGGCTATTGCTCCGGTCGAATCAATCTTTTGCAGGTAGATATCCCCATGGGTATCTAAGCGTTTGTCCTGCCAGGCAACAAAAGAATACCCATCCTGAGTGCATGCCAGAGACGGATTCATCTGGTTACCTTCAGCCTGACATACTGAAATACCCGAACCGCTCCACAAAACGTCACCGTCGGGGTTGACACGCTGCGCGATAATATCTTTCGGTGTGGTATTCCATGTACCATCAGCATACATACTCGCAATGATTATTCCTCCGGCATGATCGGAAACAATTTTATACCATCCTTGTCCTCCGGAAAGATTAAATACTCGTACATCCGTGTTCCACAGACGACTGCCATCCTCTCCAAGTTTTTGAGCATAAAGCCTGGTTGCATCATAAAACGAACTACCCCACTTTATCCATACCGCAATCACCTTACCGTCCTCACATTTTATCAGGGCCGGATTATCGGCATGCGCGTCACCGGTCGAACCATTCACCCGTATTCCATTTTCTGCCCATTGAATGATCCCATCAGCATTAAATTTCTGGGTATATATAACACCTCCTAATAATACATTTGAAGCAAACTGCAAATCACGCCATCCAATAATAAAATTTCCCAAGCCATCGGAAACAATGCAACTGCTTTTCTGATCTTTGGGAGCATCTGTAACACAATTGTTAACAAGCGGGTCTCCACTCCATTGTGCAAGGATTACCTGTGCCTGAAAGAAGATCAATATACAGCTATACAGCAATGAGTTAAATGATACTTTTGTTTTCATGGCCATACGATAATAATCACAATATCGCCTTTAAAAATAATATCAGACATCCGGTATTTAAATCCCATGATCATGGGATATTTAGAATAGGTCACAATCTTCATTTGCTCTTTCCAGTACAAAAAGATATTTCTTAAAACCATATTTCTTTTTACACTAATCCGAAACTTACTCTGAACGTTCCTGTCCAGGTGTGGCAGGGTGGCACAGAATCTTTTTTTAACAAAAAATACGCATCTTGCGGAGAAATCATTTGATCACTTCACCCAGGCCGGCAATCCAAGAGTATGAAGGTGCATGACCCCCATGCCCAAGACGTGGATAAAGAAATAGATTGTAAACACACCGGCCATATTGAGCCAGAAGCCTGTCTTGATCATGGTTCTGATGCCGATACGGTTGGTACCGAAGACAATGGCATTGGGAGGTGTGGCCGTAGGCAGCATGAACGCCAGCGAGGCAGCCATGGTAACCGGTATCATGATAAGCAGAGGGTTCATGTTAATGCTCACAGCCAGACCTGCAAATACAGGCAACAGCATCTGTGTGGAGGCTGTATTGGACGTCAGTTCGGTAAGGAAAGACATCATGGTCAGGATGGTCAGCAGGATCCAGACATCCGAGAACTGTCCCACCCATTTCAGGGCTTCTCCGAACCACACTGCCAGCCCTGATACTTCAAAACCTTTTGCCAGGGCAAACCCCCCGCCAAAAAGCAGGATCATATTCCAGGGCAGACGATTGGCTGTTTTCCAGTCAAGGATACGGTCGCCGGGACGGTTGCGGGAAGGGATCAGAAACAGGATCACGGCAATGGTAACGGCTACGGTGCCGTCATTGATAAATTTGGGATGGTCCAACAGCCGCGACCACCCGGGAATTGTAACATGACCCAGTACAAGATCGGCCCGCGTGAGCCACATCACGGCCAACAGAATAAACAGGGAAATTACAACCTTTTCTTCATAGTTCATTTTCCCCAGTTGGTTGTATTCGTTCCGGAAAGTCCGGATGGAAATGCCTTTCCATTTGTTTTTCGGCCGGTGCCTGAAGTAAAGAAGGATCCAGGCCACTATCAGCATGGTCAGGCTGATGGGAAGGCCCATCATCATCCATTCGGCAAAATTGATTTCCGGGGCATGCGGAAAGAGGATGTTCAGGGTCTTAACCAGCACCAGGTTGGGAGGCGTTCCCACCAGCGTTGCCAGCCCTCCGATGGAAGCACTGTAGGCAATGCCCAGAAACAATGCCACCGAATATCTTTTTATGTCATCGGAATTCACCGTCTGTTCCAGTTCAAGGATAATGGACAGGGCGATGGGCAGCATCATCATGGCGGTGGCTGTGTTGGAGATCCACATGGATAAAAAGGCCGTCGCCAGCATAAAACCCAGCAACACCTTTCCGGGGCTCACCCCCACGTGCATCATGATCGCCAGGGCAATGCGCTTGTGTAAACTCCATTTTTCCATGGCCAGCGCCATCATAAACCCTCCGAGGAACAGGAATATAATATGGTTGAAATAGGTGGTGGACACTTCCTTGCCGTCCATGATCCCGAGCATCGGAAACAAAACTACCGGCAGCAGGGCAGTAACTGCCAGCGGAACCGCTTCAGCCACCCACCAGGTAGCCATCAAGACAGCCACCGCCAGGGTACGCGTAACTTCCGGATGTCCGGGTTTCAGGTCAAGAAATAACAAGATGATCAGAAAAAACAGAATCCCCAGAATGATCCCCCACAAGGAAACCGGCTCGTAGTAACTTTTCCTTGCCTTCATACGCAGTTTATAACAGGTTAAAGGACCAAATAACCGTTAAATTTATCTATTTTTTTCTCTGATTGGGAATTTTATTTTCTGTTTAAAAACAAGATAAGTATATTTCGTTATAATATTCATATAAATGAAAGACCACAAATCTCTTAAAAATAAACGGATTCTTATTCTCGGAATCGGCAACATCCTCCTGGGGGATGAAGGGACAGGGGTTCACGCGATCCGGTATATGAAAGAACACCCTTTTCCGGGAAATGTCCGGTTTCTGGACGGGGGTACCGGAGGATTCAACCTGCTTACTTACATGCAGGAATATAATCCGGTAATCCTCATTGACGCCACCAATGACAATGATCCTCCGGGGACGCTACACATCACAAAACCCCGCTATTCATCAGATTTTCCAAAGACCCTTGGGGCTCATGATATCGGGCTGAAAGATTTGATAGAATCGGCCATACTACTGGATAGTCTGCCGGAGATTATTCTCATTACCATCAGTATTCATTTAACAGACAAACTGAGTATGGAACTTTCTCCGGCCTTACGGAAGACCCTTCCCGAAATAGAAAATAAAGTCAGGGAAATCCTGACGATGTATCCGTAGCAATGATTAATTTTTTATCAATAACATAACATTCGTCATAGGTATATAAATATATTTATGTTACTTTTATAATGTATAAATCATAAAATATTCAAGCTATGTGTCTGGCTGTTCCGGGAAAGATTGTTTCCATCAATAGTACCGATCCTGAATTGAAAATGGCAAAAGTGGATTTTGACGGTATGTTGGCAGATGTTTGTATTCAGTGGTTGCCTGAAGAAGTTAAAGTGGGAGATTATATTCTGGCTCATGTAGGTATGGCTTTAAACAAACTGGATGAGGAGGATGCCAGGCTTACGCTGGAGTCTTTGCGGCAAATGGGAGAATTAAACGAAGGAAATGCCGCTATTGACGATTCGTGAACCTTGTATTAAAAAGCTGTATATCAAATATAATGGATCCCGGCAAGTCGGTTCATATTATCACACAGAATGAAGCCATGCGGGCATTGATAAGCCGCATAGACAGAATTTCCGGTATCAATTCCACGGTTTTGCTGATAGGAGAAACAGGGGTAGGAAAAGAAATACTTGCAGAATACATTCACCGTACCAGTGACCGTAGCTTGCAATCTTTGATAAAGATCAGTTTATCTGCCGTTCCTTCCGAACTGCTGGCCAGTGAATTATTCGGCTACGAAAAGGGAGCTTTCACCGGGGCCCGGGAAAGCAGAAAGGGTCTTTTTGAACTGGCCCATACCGGAAGTATCTTTCTGGATGATATTGACGATGTGCCCCTGGAGATGCAGGTAAAACTGTTGCGTTTTCTTGAAAACAGGGAGTTCAGGCGCGTTGGGGGTACCGTTCCTATCCCCGTGGATGTCCGGATAATATCTGCCTCCAAAGTGCCTCTCGAAGATATTGTCAAACGCAAATCATTCCGTGAAGACCTTTTCTACCGGCTGAATGTGATTCCATTTATCATTCCTCCTCTCCGGGAAAGAATAGATGACATACCGTTGCTGACCGAATATTTTGCCCGTCATTTTTCCCCGGATAAGAAAATCATCTTTTCACCTGAAGCCATGACTGCTCTGATGTCATACAATTGGCCGGGTAATGTTCGCGAATTACGCAATGTGATTCAGCGGGTTATTGCATTTTCTTCGGACGTTGTCAGGAAAACGGATTTGCCTCCGGAAATTATCTACAATTCTGCCATCAATCAAATCGTGCATGCCTGTAAATCCTGTTTTCTGAGTAAACATATGAAACTACCTGATGTAGTTCGTTGCGTAGAGAGCAACCTGGTTTTTGAAGCCCTGAAAAAAGCCGGGGGAAACCAATCGGAAGCAGCCCGTTCGCTACAGATCAGCCTCTCTACCTTCAGAGATAAACTGGCAAAGTATGCCGACTCTTCACTAAAGTTCGCCCCTTTTCAAAAAGAAAATTCACACGGGGATACCTGATTCATTTTTGTGGTCTTATTTCCTTTGCGGCTTTCCGCAGATTTTTTACGCTTTCCCGCATATTCATAGTCTCTTTTACCCATTATTATTTCCATATGATCATTAGATAATATATTACCTGGCTCTATATCTGCAACTTATATTACTCCCGACACAATATAATCAACAGTGGTACATCCTTTGCAAAGGGAATAATCAGTAGTATTAAAAAGAAGGAACGCGTGAATGAGATTGATTTTATCTGGTCGGGAGAAGTAGTGAGCATGATTGAGAAAGAAGGGAAATATCATGTTAAATTAAACTGTTCCAGTCAGCTTGTAGAGCTTGCCATACCGGAAACAACAAGGCCATGCAGACTGGGAGATAAAATCATGATCCATGGCCATATCAGGATCATGGAAATATTCAGAGTCAATAGCACGCACAATCGGGATTCGAAACTTTAATAATAAAAACAAAAACTTATCATCATGTTAAACAAGCAACCTACCATGTATGAGGAAATCATTGAGAAGGGATATTCCCGAAGGGATTTCCTCAGGTTTTGCGGAATGATAGGAGCATTCCTGGGTCTTGAATACAGTGGTGTCGGGCAGATCGTCAAGGCCATGGAGACCAAGACCCGCATACCCGTAATATGGCTTCACTTTCAGGAGTGTACCTGCTGCAGTGAATCATTTATTCGATCTTCGCACCCTATTGTAGCAGACATCATCCTTGACAAAATTTCGCTGGACTATACCGAAACCCTTATGGCCGCCGCAGGCTATCAGGCAGAGGAGAACCTGCACAATGCCATGGAAAAACACAAAGGAGAATATCTTTTGATGGTGGAAGGGTCTATCCCGGTTAAGAACAAAGCCTATTGCTGTATCGGCGGGCACACCGCCTATGATATCCTGAAAGAAGCCGTGGATGGAGCTAAAGGGATTATCGCCTGGGGCAACTGTGCTGTTTCCGGATGCGTACAGGCAGCTTCTCCAAATCCGACGGGAGCTACGCCGATACACAAGCTGGTCAGGGGAAAGCCCATTATCAACGTTCAGGGTTGCCCTCCCATTGCAGAGGTGATGGCCGGGGTGGTTGTGTACCTGCTCACTTTTGACCGCTTCCCGGAACTGGATGGGCTGGGACGTCCGAAAGCATTCTTCTCCAGACGGGTTCACGACACCTGCTACCGCCGTCCCAATTTCGACGCCGGACTATTTGTGGAAACTTTCGATGACGAAAATGCCAGAAAAGGATACTGCCTTTATAAAATAGGATGCCGGGGACCGGTCACGTATAACTCCTGCGGAGTTATTCGCTGGAATGACGGGACCAGCTTCCCGATCCAGTCCGGGCATCCATGCATCGGTTGCAGCGAAGCCAATTTCTGGGATAACGGTCCTTTCTATAAGCATCTTGCCAGCTTCCCCGGGTTTGGCATAGAGACCACCGCCGATGACATAGGGCTGGCTGTCGGGGCAGTTACTGTCGCCGGTATCGCAGCCCATGCGGTTGCCACCAACATACGCAAGAGAAAAATGATTCGGAAAGGAATCATTCATCCTGAAAAAGACAACGATTAAAAAAGGAGGTTATCATGGTTAAACGAATCGTAATAGATCCGATAACACGCATTGAGGGACATTTGCGTGTGGAAGTGGAAATCCGAGACGGTCACATCATAGATGCATACAGTTCAGGCACCATGGTACGGGGCATCGAGAAGATACTGAAAGGCAGAGACCCCAGGGATGCCTGGGCTTTTACCGAACGTGTCTGCGGTGTGTGCACGACCGTTCATGCTCTGGCCTCGGTACGCTGCGTGGAAGATGCCCTCGACATTGTGGTTCCGCCGAATGCCGAAATAATCCGCAACCTGATGTTTTGCACACAATATATGCATGACCATGTGGTTCATTTTTACCATCTGCATGCGCTCGACTGGGTGGATGTCGTTTCGGCTCTGAAAGCCGACCCGGCAGAAACATCCAGGATCGCCATGTCGATATCACACTGGCCCAAGAGCTCTATCGGTTATTTCAGCGATCTTCAGAAACGGCTGACACGCTTTGTGGAAAGCGGTCAACTGGGAATATTCCAGAACGGCTACTGGGGACATAAAGCCTATAAACTGCCTCCGGAAGTAAACCTCCTGGCCTTGGCCCATTATCTGGAAGCCCTGGAGTGGCAAAAAGAGATCGTGAAAGTACATACTATTCTGGGTGGTAAAAATCCTCATCCCAATTATCTGGTAGGCGGCGTTCCCTGTGCTATCAACATGGATGAAGAAAATGCACTGAACATTGAAAGACTGGCAATGATCAGCACTCTGCTGAAAGAGGCACAAACCTTTGTCGAACAGGTGTATATCCCTGATCTTTTGGCCGTAGCCTCTTTCTACAAAAATGAATGGGGCGCGATCGGAGGAGGTCTTGAAAATTATCTGGCATACGGCGACCTGCCGTTGAACGGCATCCGTGACGCCACTATGTTCAAATTTCCCAGAGGGATCATTATGAACCGTAACCTCAAGGAGGCGCTGGAAGTGGATGCCACCAGCGCAGACGAGATTCAGGAGTTTATTGCACATTCCTGGTATAAATACCCGGATGGCAACGACGCAGGCAAGCATCCCTGGGAAGGAGAGACGATTTTTAACTATACCGGTCCGGAACCTCCTTATGAACAACTGAATGTAGAAGGGAAATACAGTTGGATGAAGACTCCCCGGTGGAAAGGGAATTCCATGGAAGTAGGTCCGCTGGCACGTATGCTGGTGGGGTTTGCCTCGGGCAAGGACGAATTCAGGGAAGTGATCACCTTTGCCCTGAAAGAACTGGATGTGCCTGTAGAAGCCCTTTTCTCCACGCTGGGAAGGACGGCAGCACGGGGTCTGGAAACCAAACTGATAGCCGGCTGGGCGCTGGAGTTTTATGATCAGTTGCTCACCAACATCCGTACCGGCGACCACAGGACGTTCAACCATGAGAAATGGGATCCCCGTTTGTGGCCGGATGAAGCAAAGGGAGTCGGTCTGTCCGAAGCACCCAGGGGCGCACTGGCTCACTGGATCAGGATCAAAGATTCTCTGATCGACAACTATCAGCTGGTGGTCCCCAGCACTTGGAATGCTTCACCCCGTGACCCCGGAGGCCAACGCTCAGCCTACGAAGCTTCCCTGTTGGGCACACCCGTTGCCGACCCTGAAAAACCCCTGGAGATACTACGGACCATCCATTCCTTCGATCCCTGTATCGCCTGTGCCGTTCATCTTTACGACGAAAAAGGCACCTATATTCATCAAATACAGGTTTTTTGACAATGATATCGTGAATACAAACTTGGCCGGAGAAGCCCCGGCAAAAGTTTCTCCGGCGTTAAAACAATTAACTTATGGGTAGAATTAAAAGAATATATGTTTGGGAGATCCCCGTCAGGTTCTATCACTGGCTCAACATGTTCTGCATCATCGTGCTGGTGATTACGGGATATTTCATCGGAAGCCCTCCCGCCATCCAACATGGCGCTGAAGCGTATTTCAATTACTGGTTCGGCATCAACCGGTTTATTCATTTCCTCTTTGCCTATGTTTTCTTTTTCAACTTCCTGCTACGAATTTACTGGGCTTTTGCAGGAAATGAATTTTCCAGATGGAACAATTTCCTGCCGCTGAAGAAACGTCAGTGGAAAGAAATCATCGAAGTATTAAAAGTGGATGTTTTACAGCTCAAGACCTGGTCTTTTGAATCCAGGGGACACAATGCGCTGGCCAGTGCCACGTATTTCATCATGTTTCTGGCTTTTCTGCTTCAGTGTCTGACCGGTTTCGGCATGTACGCAGCCATGAGCACTTCATGGTTTCCCAGACTGTTTGCCTGGTTTATTCCATGGGTCGGCGGCGACATGGCAGCCCGGCATATCCATCATATTCTGATGTGGGTCTTCATTCTTTTCGCCATAATCCACGTTTACCTGGTGTACTACCACGACTACGTGGAACGTACAGGAGAAGCATCTTCCATGATCAGCGGCTGGAAATTCGTAAACAACAAAGATTAATTGGAGCCGGCTTTACCGGCAATTTTGAGCAGTTCGCGGGCATTCTGATAGGCTGCTTCCGACAGTTCCCGGCCACTGAGCAATTTGGCGATCT
>Ga0136651_10000069_pt1 | contig 47498 bp, 42 predicted proteins | sample Mar14236cmmetaG_FD_94867 | JGI IMG/M metagenome (GOLD analysis project Ga0136651, IMG submission 94867) | Marine hydrothermal vent microbial communities from Guaymas Basin, Gulf of California to study Microbial Dark Matter (Phase II) - Marker... ... | reverse complement strand
TGGAGCAATTTTACTCTTTATATAGTGTACTGCAATTAACCCTATCAAGCTTGACTACTTGAGGTTGGCTCAGTTTCCTCAAAGAAATAATTACCCGTGTTGTAAGCTGTGAATTTTCTTGTTTTGACAAGGTTCCATACCACTCTATGTTCGCGGAGTGGTATGGAAATATTACGTTATTAAAATTGGATAGGAATAGTGAGTTTATGCCTGCGGTTCTTATCCTGCCCCGGAAAAAATCCCTGAACTTTTAGAAATAAAGCATGAAACACAAATTTATGTTTATGATACAAACCCCCGTGGGGAGGTGACAGGAAAAATACCAAAGGATTGGGTCAATAGCTATGCCGGAAAGTGATAGAAACAGAAAGTATGTGTATACAGCAACTGTAACTGTGGTCGCTAAAACAAACCCAATCCTGGAACATGGCTGTTCCAGGGCATAGATATCTTTCAGTTAAAATTCAACAGGGCCGATAGAAATTTCAAGAGATGATGTAATTTACTGAGGTTCAGATCATTAATTATGCTAGCCAGCGGAGAACTATCAGCTTAATCGGCATCAAGCGTGCTAGCATCCTGGTCTCTTTTCCTGGATCTTGCCGCAATAAGAACTCCCCCTGCTCCAACCAGGTATGGGATGAGCCACAATGGCCCTATTAATCTAAAAAAGAATGTTATGGCGAGGAAGGGCAGAAAAATTAAGTAAGCGATGAAAATAAGTGTTCGAAAACCCGTTCTGGGAAAAAGCAGAAGCAGAAATATGATTGCGGCTGACGGGAGCAGCCAGAGGAATATTGATCGCCACATGATTATGGATCCTGGCACGAAACTGGCAGTATAGAACAGGATCCCAAGCGGCAAAAGTGTCGCTAGCAAACAGATTATAAGAACTAATCGATATAAACGCATAGTACCCCGCAGTCCCCGCAACTGGTCGATAGTGAACTGATCTTCATTTTCAACAAAATCTTCCAGCCTGTCAACTGTGGAATACCTTAGTTCATCGACTTCGACTTTACCTGTGGCTTTCCATAGTACTAAGATCAGCTCCAGCCGGGAGCTTACTTCCAACTTTGCATAGATATTATTCAAATGGAATTCTACTGTGCTGATAGAAACACCAAGCGCCAAAGCAATTAGCTTATTGCTTTTACCCTGCAGCAGCTGTCGGATAATTTCCCACTCACGATCACTCAATTGATTGAATTTTGCCATGGGATCGTTTCCTTTTCAATTTTCCCCACAAGACGCCCCCTGGTGGTAAAACGCACTCGGATCTGGGAATTTGGGCGATGCCGAAGGATGCTTGGTGTTCCAGCTGAAGATCCCTTGGCGGGTCTTGAAACGTCACATTTCCCTCTATGCGAATGTTTATTACACTTGAATGGCCTTAACGATCTTGCTTATCTAGCAAACCAGCCCTCTCTTCCGGGCTGATAAAAGCCACCTCCAGCGCATTCCGCTGCGCCCGTGTGATCAGCTCCTCGCTGAGCCCCGCGGCCGGGGCAGCCTGTTCATATTCGAAATGCAGATCGATAGCACTGATCCCTGGATCATCTGTATTAATCGTTGCCAGAATCCCAGCCTCAAGGAATTTACGGAGGGGGTGATCCTGATAACTATCAACAACCCTGGTCTGCAGATTGCTGGTTAAATTCGATTCCACGCCAATCCTGTGTTCGACCAGATAATCCATTAACAGAGGGTCCTGGATCGCACTCACACCGTGGCCAATCCGCTCAGCGCCAAGCTCCTCTATCGCCTGCCAGATACTGTCTGGCCCATCCTCCTCGCCAGCATGTACCGTGATATGCCAGCCGGCTTTCTGTCCTTCCCGGAAATGATCCACAAATAGTCTTCCAGGGTAATTGACCTCATCACCGGCCAGATCGAGGGCTGTAATCTGGTCTTGATAGGCCAGCAGGGCTTCCAGCTCAGCCCAGCCCTGGTCCGGGCCGTATGTTCGGCTGATTATGCCAATGGCATTCACCCCAATATCAAATGCCTCGCGGCCGTCCTGCAGGCCCTGCAGGACGGATTCCACAACGCCAGCGGGGTCCAGCTGATGGGACTCCGCCATAAAATAGGGGCTGAAGCGCAGCTCTATATAATCTATCCCCTCCTGATAAGCATCTTCCACATTTTCATAAGCGACCTGCCGGCAGGCGTCATAATCAGCCAGTATGCCGACCATATACTTGAATTTTTCGATGAATGCCATCACGCCTGGCCGGGGTTCAGTGATCTGGACGTATGGCCGCAGCTCTTCGAGTGTATCCGCCGGTAGCCGGATATCATGTTTGGCAGCTAGATTAAGGATGGTTTCCAGCCTTATGCTTCCGTCAAGGTGCCGATGCAGATCTACCAGGGGAAGTTTCGGATCTATCATATCGATCTCTCTTTTTTTTATCCTGTACCCATTTTATCAAAGACCCTGTATAATAAGAATACTGAAAGGAGAGGGTTGGATGAGAAAGGCAATGGCTTTTATATTTGGCGCCGTCCTGGGAGGTGTGCTGGGCGGATTGGGCGCACTGTTACTGGCCCCGTATTCGGGCGATGAAATGCGTTCTGTGATCCGGAAAGGTGTTGAGAATATCCAGATCGAGATCAAAGAAGCAGCCCAGCAAAAAAGATCCGAATTAGAAGGTCAACTGCAGGATTTCATCAATCCCCAGGAATCCTGAGAACGCAGGAACGCCACTCAAGACAGGCTCATCAATGACACTCCCCGCACAGGCGGGGGGTGTCATTTTTCATTATTACTGACTCAGCTGGAACCAGTAATTCGCTTTTTGTCTGGTAAAGCGGGTAGTGCCTGTTACGACCAGGACAACTGGATGGTTCCCGTTATCTCCGGAATTGATCGCCATTTCCAGTTCGTTTCCCTCAGACAAAGCCAGATATTCTACCCGCGGTTCAGGTCCCAGGTGAATCAATGCCAGGCGGTAGGTTTGGGGAAGAGAATTTTCAACCCGGACAAATCCCTCTGCGAACCAGCCCCCGTCACCCTCTTCAAATCCGGTAGAATAACCGATTTCCGGAATACTAACTGAATCCAACAGCAACCCTTCCCCATGGACTGCCGCATCGGTTATGTATTCGAAGCGAATCTGGATTTGCTCTCCAGCATAACCGGAAAGGTCTACAGATTCCTCGATCCAGACTCCGCTTCCGCCAGACAGACCGTTGTATCCCCAACCATAACTGTTGCCGGAGGGGTTTTCTGACGTGCTGGACGGAGTCCTGATGATCCGCCAATCGCCCCCATTGGTGGATATTTCCAGGAAAACGTAATCATAATCTTCTTCCAGGTCATACCAGGTCTGGTAATTGAAGGTGATAGGGCCGCTAACGTCCCGGAAATCAAATCCACGGGTCAGGCGCATATTCGAATGGTCCCCTTTATTGGACCAGAAGGCGTGGCTGCCCTCGATAGGATCTTCCGGCAGCAGTTTCACCGAATCCTGCCCTGAAAAATGCAGGATGAAATTTCCGTCGCAATCCAGTTTAACATAATCGGCCGCGTATTGATGCACATCCCGGGCCATTTCGCGGGTGGAGCAATTGTGAATGATCTCTGTAACGTCGAAGTAAGGGGCGTTCGGATAGCTGATGTATTTGAACCTTTCAGTAACGTTGTATGCATCATTGAGGATATTGGTCACCACCCAATCCAGGAAAACATCATTCGCTGTGATCTGGTTTCCCGTCACGGGATCAGTGATGGATAGATCCGCTAGTACTTTGTCCACACTTGGCATTCCATTCAGATCTTCCGCGACCAATGCCTTGGTGGCTTCGCTTCCAAACCGGTCCATAAAATAAGTGACAAACAGGAAAGCATTGCCATAATGCGGCACGGTCATGCTGGGGTCATTGGGCCAATCATTCAATTGGGTATCCGGATCATCCGCAAAATAATAATCGTGTATAGGGCCTTCCCGATGCCCGGTCAACAAGGTCGCCAGTTCAGAAAAACCCTCGTTGAGCCAGGAAGTTTCATTTTTATCCCGGTACCAGTGGATCATATGCTGGAATTCATGCGCCAGAACTCCATAAGTATATGGGTCCAATAAGCTAGTATTGTCCGCATTGAGCATGAAGGTTTCGTGAGAGTTCGAAAATTCGTGCACTTCGGGAATGTACTCATCCACAGAGCTGTAATACCCGGCGACATTCCCTCCCAGGCCACCAGCGTAGATCACGTAGATATGCGGGTCCTCATCCACACCGGGGAACCATTCTGTGCCAAAGAACTCCTGGTTTGTGGGATAAATATTACTCTCAAAATCCGCTGCCAGATTATCAAGTGCTTTCTGAGAGAAGAACACTCCATTCTCAACCCAAAAATACAGGTGGTCTGTGACCGCGGAGAGTGTGGTTTCGATCTGGAAGTTCTCAGCTGTATCGGTGTTGGTCACCCAGAAGGTTTCCTGTTCACCCGCTTGACGATTCAAATTCTCCACGGGTAAAGTAAGCTGGATATTTTCCTTGCCTTCCAGCCGGCGGGCGATATCAATGGGATCATTGATGGGGATAATTGTGTTCAACAGCGTGGTCAAGGTTGGATTAGTTGAAGAAGGAACATAACCTGACGATCCCGGCGGGTTGCCAGACAGCTGCGTGGGTACGATAACCTCCACATCAACAGGTTCGTTAACCAGGAGCTCATCCAAAATCACGTCTTCCTGAATCCAGAGGTTGATACCGTAGGCTGTGATACCGCAAGCAAAGCAGGATAAGCCCAGGACTACCACCCCCAGGCCGATCAGTACGATAAACAAGGACTTGTTTTTCAACTTGGTAACTCCTCTGAACAGGGCAGCTGCCATTAATTGGCGGCTGACCTCATGGACCCCGGTCCTGCTCTATGAGAGATGATTCTGAATTCCATTTGGCTTCAAAAAACCCCTCTCCTCCAGGTAATTGATGATCTCTCTGGCGCACTCTTCCGGTGTCATATCCTCTGTTGTGACCGTAATTTCGGGGTTCACCGGTACCTCGTAGGGATCATCGATTCCCGTAAATCCTTTGATCTCCCCGCTGCGAGCTTTGGCATAGAGACCTTTGACATCCCGTTGTTCACATACTTCCAGGGGGGTATTCACAAATACCTCGATAAATTGGTCTTTGCCAACCATTTTGCGGGCTTCGTTGCGGGTTTTTTTGTAGGGGCTGATGGCTGCACAGATCACAGTCCCGGTATGGCGGGTAATTTCTCCCGCTACAAAACCGATCCGCAGGATATTGGTATCGCGGTCTTCCTTACTGAAACCCAGTCCTTTTGACAGATGAGTGCGGACCACATCCCCGTCCAGGGTGGTAGCCTCCCTGCCGTGCTCCAGCAGCATGGGACTCAAAGCATTAGCAATAGTGGATTTTCCAGAACCGCTCAGGCCTGTAAACCAGATACATAAGCCCTGCTTGTGAAGTGGTGGATAAGAATCCCGAAGGATTTCCGCCGTTTCTTTCCGGGTGAACCAGCCAGGCAGCTCTTTCCCTTTGTTCAAGTATTCTTCCCTGACCTGCGTGCCGGAAATGAACTTGGCTTCCCCGCCTTCCGGGGCATCCTCGCGAGCAACATACTTATCCTCTTTTTCGATATAGACCAGTTCATTGAAAAAGACCCCGGTGACACCGGTCTCATCCTGATACTGCTGCACCATCTCCTGGGCTTCATAGGGGCCGTAGAAGGGTTTGCCGTTGCTGTCCTTTCCAGGTCCAGCATGATCCCGCCCAACAATGAAATGGTTGGCGCCGTAGTTGCGGCGGATGATGGCATGCCATAGCCCTTCTCGGGGTCCTGCCATACGCATGGCCAACGGCAGCAGACTTAAAACGGTATTTTCTTCATAATAATTCTCGACCAAAGCTTTGTAGACCCGCACGCGGGTAAAATGGTCCACATCACCAGGTTTGGTTAGACCCACCACGGGATGGATCAACAGGCTGCCACCAACCCTTTCCAAGGCCCGTTTGGTGAGATCCTCATGAACCCTGTGCATAGGGTTCCTGGTCTGGAAGGCTGTCACATCTTGATTGCCAATCTTTTCCAGGATCTGACGAACCTCCCTGGGAGATTTACGTATATCCATAAAATCATAGTAAATCGGCGGGTTGATCACTTTCAGTTCACCGGAAATGCACAGATCCCCCCACTGCTCCATCTCGGATACCAAGGGATGGCGGTGATCCGTGGATCCCAGCACCAGCCGGGCTTCCCGAATGGGATCCCAACGATACACTTCCTCAATGCGCATGACAGCGATAATGTAATTTCGGGAATCACGCAAGGTGATCCACTCGCCGCGGGTGGGAAGGTCTTCCTTCTCAATGGTCAGGGTGATCGGTATGGGGAAGAGCACACCATCTGCCAGGCGCATTTCAGTCAGCACGCGGCTGTAGTCATCCTCACCCATAAATGAGGTCAACGGTGAAAAACCACCCACCGCCAGCAGCTCAAGGTCATGCAGCGAGCGGTCGCTCAGCTGGAGTGAGGGGTAATGATTGGCTTTTTCCAGCCAATCCTCTTTTTCCACCTCAGGAACAAGCAGGTTGACCAACTCACCGCCGTAAGGCTCAATAATCGTTCCGTTTTTTGTCATAATCGGATTTTTCCCTTCTGGTTTCTACCTGGAGATCCATTCGCCAGGCAAGGACAGCTTTGATAAAAACGACACTCATCATACCACAACAAGCTCTGAGGGGTCTTGATAGATTTACCCCTCGATTTTCCTGCTGCCAACAATTAGGATCGGCAGTTCCACGCGATCAATGATCTTGATGGTCAGATTTCCCAACAGCATTTCCTTTAATCCCCGGGTGACGGCCGAGGAGCCAATCACCACCAGGTCATAATTCCCGATTTGGGTTTCTCTAACGACTTCCTCAATTGGGATGCCCCGGCGGATTTTCACTTCGGACTCAGTCTGGTTTTCATTTAATATCTCCACCCCTTTCCTCAAATATTGAGCGTAGGATGTATCCGTTTGCAGCAGTTCTTTCACTGTTTCGTCGATCTGATCCAGACCGGTATACATGGCTGGCACAGCACCCGCACATACATGCAGCATGGTGACAGCTGCGCCGAGAGCAGCTGCCAGACCTGCAGCCTGATGAACTATGGAATAATTATCTTCGCCGCAGGCGGTGCAAAGCAGGATGTGGTCAATTTTCGGTTTGGCATTCTGGGTGATCAGCAGCGAAACTTCTGATTGCTTGATGAGGAGAGGGTCTATTTCCACAGTTTTGCGCAGGCGCAAGATCCGATCCGCGTTGACGATTACCAACTGGTAGGTTTGATTTTCAAGCACCCGCTTGATCACAACCGTGTTTTCCCCTTCCTCGATCAAAACCCGGGATGAAATCGCGCCCAGATCCAGGGAGGCCTGCTGCGCTACCGCTTGACCGTTTTCAAGATGTCCGCCCCTGGGCACCACTACCAAGATATCGACTGAGCCAGAAACCGCCTTGGAAATGATCTTCCCCATCAACACCGGGGGATGGTTATAACTCTCACTATCAAGAATAATTAGAATCTTCATCAATGAAATCAACCTCCTTAATGAAGGGCTCCGCTGCTGAACAAGCGCACCAGAACCAACACAGCCCCTACCAGCGGTAAGGCTGAAAACGCCAGTCGGATCCTCGGCCCAGCAAAAAAACGTGTTGCCGATGCTCCAATCTGGGCACCAATAGCCGCTCCAGTCTGCATGACAAGAGCCATCAATATATCAACATTCCCTTTGAGGGCATGGGTAATCGTGCCAAACCCAGAGGAAAAAACGATCTCAAACAAGTCCGTCCCTACCGCCACATGCGTAGGCACTCCCAATACATAGACCAGCATAGGCATCCGGATGAATCCCCCACCCACTCCCAAACAACCGGCCAACACCCCGGTCAAGAAACCAACGCCCAGCACTATCCAGATTGATATGCTTTCAATCCCTGAAACAGGGAAGGAAATCATGGGAGGAATTCTCACAGCCTGGATGCGTTTGGCTAATCCCTTAAACCCTACCGCATCCTCCACTGCTATCTGGTCGGTCCGAACCATCTGGATAGCGCGGACGCTTTCCCAGGCCGTGAACCCGCTGATGATCACCAGGATGACAATATAAGCAACCCCAATGCTAACCTCGAGTGCACCGGTGTCCTGCAGGGCTTCAATGATGCGTGCTCCGATTTCCACGCCGACTACGGTCGCCAGAATCATGAACGCGCCAAGCTTGAGGTCAACATGGCCCAGGGTTCGATGGCGACGAGCCGCGACAATAGATTTTCCAGTCATATGGGCCAGATCGGTTCCCACCACAAAATTCATCGGGACGCCGGTCCAGAACATCATTGGACCAGCCAGAAACCCACCTCCCACGCCAAAGAAACCGCCCAGGATCCCTACCAGGAAGCCCACACTCATCAGCAAAATAGGGTTTACTGTGACATCAGCGATCGGAAAATACATCCAGGATCCTCCTGATACCAAACTGGTCCAGTTTGATAAATTTCATCAAGAATGAGGTGGCAAAATCCAAAAGTACAGCCTGGACAAAGATCAAACCCAAACCGGCCCAGGCATAAAGAATCAAATTAGAATTAAAGATGGAAGCAATCCACTCCCCCAGCCAGCGTAAAACCAGCAGGTAGTAACCGAAAATCAGCAGGCTGTAAATGATGATCTCAACAATCAAGTTTCTGAATAACTTGCGGGGTTCCATTTTCTTCATGGTTCAACCTCTTGTGTCCAGAAGGAACTAAAACTGGTAATTAAATACTCTTGTCAATCCACTGAACCGACACTGAGATACCCTTCAAATAAATAACCCACTGTATGGCCATAAACCTGATCTCTCCCGGGAGAATAGAGATTCATGCGAGGGGTAGTGATATGCACTCTCTTTCCAGACACTGCCGCCGCCTTACGGCCTGTGGATAAAGCTCCAGTTTCTGTAGATGATATTTATAACTATCAATCTCAGAAAGAAAATTCACTACTTGACCAGGTCTTTATTCTCCAAATACCATTGGATGGTTTTCTGCAAGCCTTCCCGAAATGGCATCTGGGCTTCGAATCCAAAATACGCCTTAGCTCTCCTCGTATCCAGGGCGCGCCTTGGTTGACCGTTGGGTTTGCTGGTATCCCAGACAATGTTGCCCTCGAAACCAACCAATTCCGCTATCAAATCAGCCAGGTCTTTGATGCTGATCTCCATCCCGGCACCCAGGTTCACCGGTTCGCTCCCATTGTAGCGCTCAGCAGCCAGCACAATGCCCCTGGCGGCGTCGCCAGCATAGAAGAATTCCCGGGTAGGTGAGCCGTCCCCCCACAAGACCACTTCACTTTCTTTCCGCTCCCTGGCATCAATCATTTTCCGGATCAGCGCCGGAATAACGTGGGACGTCTCAAGGCTGAAATTATCCCTCGGGCCATACAGGTTGACCGGCAATAAGTAGATCGCGTTGAATCCGTATTGCTGCCGGTAAGCCTGGGCCTGTACCAGGAGCATCTTCTTCGCTAAGCCGTAAGGGGCGTTAGTTTCCTCCGGGTATCCTTCCCATAAATTTTCCTCCTGGAAAGGCACCGGGGTAAACTTGGGATAGGCGCAGATCGTGCCAATGGCTACAAATTTGCCTACTCCCGCTGCCCAGGCTTCATGCATCAGGGGCACACCCATCATTAAATTTTTGTAAAAGAATTCTGCCGGTCGAGCTCGGTTTGCGCCGATGCCCCCAGCCAGAGCTGCCAGATGGATGATCACATCCGGGCTGGCATCTGCCAGCATGCGCTTGATGCACTCTTTATCAGTTAAATCATAATCCTCGATTAAGGGGATAAACACATCCCTGGCACCCCGCTTTGCCAGGACTTCCTGGACATAGGAGCCCAGGAAACCGTCCCCGCCGGTCACACAGACGCGTTTATTTGTCCAGAACTCGCCTGGATCGGGGTAATCTTGATTATTCTTCATGTTTATCTCCCCATGCTGATAACCTGGTCATCCCAATTATGCCAGTCATCAAATTTGTCTTCCACGATCTTCTTGCCCTCTCCCGGTGCCTCAAGCCCTACCAGCTCGAGATCAGCATCCATCATGATCCGGACGAGATCATGATAGCGGACCTTCGGATTCCAGTTCAAGATCCGCTCGGCTTTCTTGGGATCAGCTTCCAGGTAATCCACCTCGGTGGGACGGAAATAGCGGGGATCAATTTCCACATAATCGCTGTAATCCAGGTCTACATAACCAAAAGCCTCTGCCACAAACTCGCGCACAGTATGAGCCTCACCGGTCCCTATCACAATATCAAAGGGCTCGTCCTGCTGGAGCATGGCCCACATCGCTTCCACGTATTCAGGAGCATAGCCCCAGTCACGCCTGGATTCCAGGTTCCCCAAATAAAGTTTTTCCTGCATCCCGGCCTTGATGCGTGCCACTGCCCTGGTGATCTTGCGAGTGACAAATGTCTCACCACGGCGGGGAGACTCATGATTAAACAGGATTCCATTACAGGCAAACAGCCCATAACCCTGGGAGTAATTCCGGGTGACCCAGAATGCATATAACTTCGCGGCCGCATAGGGACTCTGGGGTTGGAAGGGAGTGGTTTCGCTCTGAGGAGGGGGAGCACTGCCGAATAATTCGCTGGTAGAAGCCTGATAAAAACGCGTTTGAATGCCAGACCGGCGAATGGATTCCAGGATCCGGATAGTTCCTAATCCGGTGACATCCCCGGTATATTCCGGCATGTCAAAACTGACTCTAACGTGACTTTGGGCAGCCAGATGGTACACCTCATCAGGATGAACTTGATGGATCACTTTCTCCAAGCTGTCTGAACTGGAGAGATCCCCGTAGTGAAGGAAAAGCTTAACCTGTTCTCCGTTGTGAGGATCGCGGTAAAGATGATCCAACCGCCGGGTGTTGAACGTGCTTGCCCGGCGGATCACACCATGAACTTCATACCCTTTATGGAGCAGCATTTCTGCCAGGTAAGAGCCGTCCTGACCGGTGATACCTGTTATGATCGCTTTTTTCATATTTTTTTCCTCGTAGATCCATCCTCTGATGTGGAATGGATTCCTTTATCGGTCATCCTCAGGATGATGCTAGTTATAAGCTACAGAGCGGCTGTAAAAATTGCGGCAGCTTCAAAACCTTACTCCGTGAATATCTCTTTAGCCCAGATACGTTCCGCCAGGTACCAGTCCACAAGTTTCTGAACCCCGACCTCCAACGATATCTGTGGTTCCCAGTTCAGAACTTCCCTGGCTTTGCTTATGTCAGCATGGTTGGTCAACATATCCGCCCGGTGGCGGGGATGGTATTCGATCTGTGCTTTTTTCCCCAAGATATTTTCCAGCATGGAAATGAGTTCATTAATGGTGATCACTTCATGACCGCCAAGGTTAATGATCTCGTAGCCAACTAGACCCAGGGCTGCAATCGTCCCCTGGGCGATATCATCCACATAAGTGAAGCCCCGAGACTGCTCGCCGTCACCGTTCAAATGGACTGTCATGCCCTCTGCGATCCACTTGGTAAATCGGAACATTACCATATCCGGCCTACCAGCCGGACCATAGACGGTAAAGTAGCGCAGAACAGAAACATCGAGGTCGTGAAGGTAATGATAGGCGTGCGCCAGAACCTCAGCCCCCTTTTTCGATGCCGCATAGGCCTGCAGCGGATAGCTGCTCTCGGCGCTTTCCGGCGTGGGCAGGGGTGCGTCATCCCCATATACACTCGACGTGGAAGCCAGCAGGAACTTCTTGATCCCTTCCTGAAGGCAGAACTCCAATAGATTTAACGTGCCGGTAGTATTGGTATCCAAGTACACCCAGGGGTCTTTCAAGCTGTCCCGCACGCCAGCTCGGGCGGCCAGGTTAAGTACGGCATTAAACTCCTGTCCCTGTAAACGTTCATCCTCCAAGAAAGCTCGATCGCTGATATCCATTTTGCAAAAACTGAAACCCGGGTTACCTATAAGCCTGGTCAAGCGGTATTCCTTCATCCGCGGGTCATAGGCGTCATTCAAATTATCAATCCCTACAACCTCAGCACCACCCTGGAGAAGTTTTTCCACTACCTTGGAGGCGATAAAACCTGCCGCGCCGGTTACAAGATATCTTTCCATTCAGCTTCCTCCCGGGATTACAATCCCGTCACTTTGGGATCATCGCCTGCGATCTCCCCCAAAGCATTGCGGGCGTCCATGATGCATTGAGCCCTTTCGTAAACCGCCTGGAAATCATATTGGCTGTGGTTGGTGATAATTACCACGCAGTCCACATTCTCTACTTCGGCCATTACATCCGGCACACTGGTAAGCTCGATTTTCTCGTGCCGCAGTACTGGAATAAACGGGTCATGGTAGCTGACAACCGCTCCACCCTGCTGAAGCAGGCCGATCACATCCAGGGCTGGTGACTCACGGACATCATCAATATCGGGCTTATAAGCTGCTCCCAGCACCAGCACACTGCTCCCTTTAAGAGCTTTGCCCTGGTTATTGAGCGTTTCCTGAACCTTGCCAACCACATAGCGGGGCATACCTGTATTGATTTCCGATGCCAGGTCAATAAAACGCGCTGTATAGTTCAGTGAGCGCAGCTTCCAGGACAGGAAGAGAGGATCGATAGGAATGCAATGCCCGCCCAACCCAGGTCCTGGTGTGAATTTCATAAAGCCAAAGGGTTTGGTTGCCGCAGCGTCGATCACATCCCAAACATTGATGCCCATTCGATCGCACATGATTGCCATTTCATTCACCAATCCAATGTTCACCATCCGAAAGGTATTTTCAAGTAATTTAGTCATCTCCGCAACTTCCGCAGTAGCCACTGGGACCACGGCTTCCATAGCGCCCTGGTAATATTTGGACGCTATCTCCGTACAGGCTGGTGTGACTCCACCGACCACTTTCGGGGTATTTTTTGTGGTCCAGTCCTCACGGCCGGGGTCGACCCGCTCAGGTGAAAACGCCAGGTAAAAGTCCTCTCCCACATTTAAATCCCTTCCCTCTATCAGCTTCGGTAAGAGAAGATCCCGGGTTGTCCCAGGATAGGTTGTAGATTCGAGGACCACAACCATGTCGGTATGCATATAAGGAGCAATCGAATCTGCCACAGAAATAATATAAGACAGGTCTGGATCCCTGGTTTTGCGTAATGGTGTGGGAACGCAGATGCTTACCGCGTCAGCTTCCTTAACCACTGAAAAATCCGTGGTTGCCTTCAAGGATCCCACCTTAACCAACTTTTCCAACAGGCTGGTATCCACATCATCGATGTAGCTGATCCCCTGATTCAGCGCATCCACCTTGGACCTGTCCAGGTCTACACCGGTAACGTTGTATCCAGCTTCTGCCAGCACGGTCGCCAGTGGTAACCCCACATAGCCTAAACCCAGGATTACTACCTGGGCACTCTGATCATTCAGTTTTCCAAACAGACTGCTATTTTCAATCATTCTTCTCGCTCCCTCAATAACATCTCTATTTTTAAAACAGGCTCAGCTGTTCAGCATGATTATCCTCTTCCAGGTTTTTTACCGGTTTATACACTGGAGCTTTCCCGGCGTTCTGGATCAGTTCTGGTAATTTAGCAAAATCCGCTTCAATCACCGAGCGCAAGGAAGGCCGGTGTAAAGCCGCTGCCGGATGGTAAAAAGGCACAACCAACATACCCTTGACCCGGATGGGCTGACCGTGAATTTCACTGATTTTTGCATTGGATATGAATCGGGCCATCGAAAAACGGCCCAAAGTGACGATCACCCTGGGATTGATAATCTGGAGCTGCCTTTCCAAGTAAGGCGCACAGGCCTGAAGTTCCTCGGGTTGGGGATCGCGATTTCCCGGAGGACGACACTTGACTACATTGGTGATGAATACCTGCTCCCGTTTCATGCCAATGCCAGCCAGCAGTTCGACCAAGAACTCCCCGGCCGCGCCCACAAATGGACGCCCCTGCATATTCTCATGGAAACCCGGCCCTTCACCAATGAACATGATCTCCGCGTCAGAGGGACCTTCGCCAGGCACACCCTTGGCGCGGGAATGGAACAGTGCACATTTTTTACAGGTAGAAACAGCATCGGCTATTTTTCCAAGCTCAAGATCAGCGGTCATAAAGAAAAAAGACTCCTTGAGGAGAAAGGGCTATCCTGGTATTGGATCCCCTTTATGAAGATAATACGGTTTTAAACCCAGCACGTCGTCCACATCCCCGGACCGCCAGCGCTCCCAGGCCAATTCCGCCAGATATTTGGGACTGCGCATGGCCAGCGTCGGATCTGCCAGCGTGATCAATTCATGATCCACCAGGGCCTGGCGGATCTCCCGGGATAACTCCCCGGTTAGAAGGCACGGTTTCGTAATTCTGGTGACGAGTTCCTCCAGAGAAAGGTTCTCTATTTTACCCTCTGGGGCCCAGTGTCCATCAACGGTTTGGTACCAGCCCACTGCCAGGCGATTCCTCCCCGCCTGCAGCACAGCCGCCAGTTTTTGATCTGTCGGTGGAACTGCCCGGGCGGTGATGTCCAGGGTTGGCACACCGATAACAGGAAGTTGGTGGGTAAAGGCAATCCCCTTGACCAATGCCAATCCAATCCTCAGCCCAGTAAATGACCCCGGACCGGTGGCTACACCAAGGAAATCCAGGTCATTGGCTGAAAGGCCTGCCCGGATAAGATTTTCCGAGACAGCTTTGGCCAGCTCCACAGTATGAAACCGCCGGGATATCCAGCTTTCCTCGCAGAGGACCTGGCTGCCATCATAGATGACTACGCCCACGGCTTGTGTTGATGTATCAACTCCCAGCAGCATATTATGCTCCGTAAATATCCTCTCTGAATCGCTCCAGGATCTCTTTATGCCGCTCCCCCCGGGCATGGACAATAAAATCGCGCTGTTCTTCGTTTATTGCGCGCATTCTCATCCACAAATGCCCTTCCGGCAGGGCTTCTTTGATCTTGTCAGCCCATTCCACCAGCAGAGGACCCTGGCTGAGCATAGCATCAATATCCAGGTCGATTGCCTCCTGTGGCCCAGAAAGTCGGTAGGCATCCAGGTGGTAAAGCCGATTTTGATCCAAGCGCCGGTATACTTTAACCAGCACATAGGAAGGGCTGGTGACGGAATCGTAGGAACCCCATCCGGAAGCAATACCCTGCACGAGGGTGGTTTTCCCAGCTCCCAGGTTTCCCTCCAGGCAGATCACATCCCCGGGAAGCAGCAGCTCCCCCAGACGCATCCCCACCCGACGGGTTTGCGCAGGACTCCGGCTGATGACTTCAAATGAGCCTTTTTCGATTACAGCCATAGCGGTTTTCCTTCCTGCCGAAACCAGATCTTCTGCTGGTATTTTACCATTCCACTTCAAGCAATTTTCTTGAGATTACTGAGAGAGGCGATCAGTTTTTTGGTTCTCTCCTTGTCTTTCATGCCTTCAAAAAAAACATCGACGATTTCATCATCATCCTGCAGGCGGCTGTTAAGAACAAGGCCATTCCCCCACTTGGGGTGCTGGACTTTATCTCCCGGATTGAATTGTTTTTCAAGCGGCTGATTCCGGGCACTTTCAGCCTGGAGTTCCTTCCAGGTGCGGCCGACCTTTATCTGGCTGTCCTGCCTGGACACTGGTACGCCGTAAAGACTGTTCCCAGCCCGCAGTTCAGGCGGGATATCCCGGTAGAATGGTGAGGCTTCCAGCTCCCTCGAGCGCCCAAAAGTGCGGACCAAGGAATGCAGCAGGTAAAGGCGGTCCTTAGCCCGGGTAATCCCCACATAAAAGAGCCTGCGCTCTTCCTCCATAGCCTCCGGGTCATCCATGGAACGGACGTGGGGCAGGATCTCATCATTAAGCCCGATGATCAGCACCTGCTTGAACTCCAGGCCCTTGGCCGCGTGCAGCGTCAGCAGAGTAGCCCCTTCCGCATCGGAGTCCAGCGTATCCTGGTCAGAGATCAAGGCTACATTCTCGAGGAACTTGAAAAGCCCAACCGTCTGGTATTCAGAAGCCAGGCGCCGGAGTTCATCCACGTTTTCCCAGCGGTCATAGCCCTCATCACTGCCATCTTCAATAAAACTTCGGTAATCGATATCCTCCAGGATCCGATCTATCATCTCTACAGGCGGAAGGCTGTCAACCAGTTTCCGCCAACTCACCAGCTGCCGTCCGAATGCCGACAGCCGCGCTGCAACTGATTCATTGAAGGCTTCCCGATTTGGTGCCCCTTCTTCTGCGAGGGTCATCAAAAAAGCCCCCGGGGTAAGCCCATTCCGAGCTGCATTTTGAAGTAAATCGGCAAAGGTCTTCAGGCCGATTTTCCGTCTGGGCGTATTAATGATCCGGCGCAAGCTGACTATATCATCTGGATTTACGATTACGCGCAAGTAGGCAATAATATCCTTCACTTCCCGCCTGCCGTAGAAACGCTGAGCGCCCACCAACCGGTAAGGGATATGGGCGGATATGAATGCCTCTTCAATGATCCTGGATTGGGCGTTGGTGCGGTACATGACCGCAAAATCTGATACCTCGGCTTTCCCCTCTCGGACCTGCTGTTGAATGATGTCAACCACGAAGGCTGCCTGCTGCTGTTCATCAAAGGCTTCGCGGATGGCAATCAATTCACCTTCACCACGTTCGGTGAAGAGTTTTTTCGGCATCCGGTTGGTGTTGCGGTTGATGATGGCCATCGCCGTATCGAGAATGTTCTGGGTGGAGCGGTAATTTTGTTCCAGGAGAATAACTGCAGCATCTGAAAAATCCTCTTCGAATCGGCGCACGTTGCGGTAGTCAGCTCCCCGCCAGCGGTAGATGGACTGGTCAGAGTCCCCCACCACAAATATATTCCGATGATAGGATGCCAGATGCTTCAGCAGCGTGTACTGGGCTATGTTGGTATCTTGGAATTCATCCACCAGGATATGTTCAAAACGCCGGGAATATTTCTCTCGGACTTGCTCGTTATCCCGCAGCAGGAAAGCCATCCACAGCAGCAGATCATCAAAATCGAAGGCATTGCTGCTCAAGAGGATCTTCTGATAAGCTTCATAGACTTCAACCGCCACCTTGTCCCATCTGTTGAAAATCGGCACATCTTTGGGCAGGTAGAGCTCATTCTTGGCCGCTGAAATGATCCCGTGGATTCTTTGCGGCCGGTAATCCTTCTCATTATAATTGAGATCCTTAAGCACCTGCTTGACCACCCGGAGCTGGTCATCAGCATCAAAAATTACATAGTTCTGATTGACCGGAATATGAGCCGCCTCAATCCGCAGAATGCCCGCACAGGTAGAGTGGAAGGTACCCACAGTCAAACCGCGAGTATGTCTCCCCAGCAAGGCATCAATGCGCTTTTTCATCTCTTCAGCGGCTTTGTTGGTAAAGGTAACCGCCATCATATGGAAAGGCTGCACCTGCAGCTCGCTCATTAGATATGCTGCCCGGTGAGTGAGCACCCGGGTCTTTCCGGACCCAGGCCCCGCCAGTACCAGCACTGGTCCCGGTGAGGCTGTCACAGCTTTTTTTTGTCGACCATTAAGGGATTGGAGAATATCCATACAGGCCTGATTCTAATGGGTTGGCAGGGAGGTGTCAACAACATTGCGGAAATACCCTCTCCGTTGTAGAATTTATCCATGACATGGGACCTGATCGGACATGACTGGGCTGTTCAACTGCTGCGGGGGCATATTCTCAATAATTCACTCCGGCATGCTTATTTGATTACCGGGCCCCGGGGCGTTGGAAAAGCCAATCTTGCCATTCGCTTTATCCAGGCCCTGACCTGCCCTGAAGGTGGTTCCTCCGGGAATCCCTGCCTGGTTTGTCAAACATGCAAACGGGTGGACAGGCTGGAATATCCAGACTTATTCCCAGTCGGTGTGGAAGAAGAAAGCAAACAAATCAAAATAGATCAAATACGGGAGCTGATCCACAACCTATCTTTATCCCCTTATGAAGCTGGCCGCAGATTCGGCTTGCTGCTTGATTTTGAAAATGCCAGTCCCAGTGCCCAGAACTCACTATTAAAAACCCTCGAGGAGCCGCCAGGATCTGTCATACTGATCCTGACTTCCATTACTTCTTCCGCGCTGTTGGATACGATCACTTCACGTTGCGAGGAGATCAAGCTGAATTCGGTCCCTCTGGATGTGACCAGCCGGGGACTGCAAGAACTACATAATATCCCCCCCCAAGAAGCGCAATTCCTAGCCCATGTTTCAGGGGGAAAACCCGAGATTGCCCTGGCTATGCATGTTGACCCTGACATCCTCGAGCGCAGAAGGAACCTGTTCAATGAACACCTGGAGATCCTTGCTGGCAATTCGGTCAGGCGTTTTGCTTACGCCAATCAAGTAAGCAAAGACCCTCACAAGGTTAGGGAACTGCTGGATACATGGATCTCAATCTGGCAGGACATCCTGCATCAAAGCAGTCAATCACAGATTCCACTCCAGAATATTGACCGGGAAGAGGATATCCAGCATATCCTTCGCCAAGTAGATTTTGCTACCACACGCAACTCCCTGATCCTCTTTCGAAGGGCACACCAGCTGCTGGGAGAGAATGCCAACCTGAAATTGACCCTGGAAGACCTGATGCTGGGGTTACCCACTATCAGCACCTCCCTCTAAGCGCAGGCAGGGCCCGGCAAATTGATCCAGGAGCATGGATTCCCGGGATTCCATCTGTGCTATACTCAGGAAGAATATATGGGGAAATCATGTCAAAGGAATATAGCCAAAAAAATTGGGGCCTTTCGTTTCGGGCAGGGAGTCATTCTACCCTTTAGGGCGGATGGATTTACAACCTGATTTCAATCAGCAGGGAAAACCCCTTAGCAAGAGTAAAAATATCTATGCGGACATGGGATAAAATAAGAGGGGGTAGGTTCTGGAAATGATACAAAAGAGTGACAATCCTAAACGGGAAAATAAAACCAATCAGCAGGCCTTGCTGGAACTGCTGTACCGCATCAGCCGGGAAGTGGCGACTACACTGGATTTGGCTGTCCTGCTAGAGCGAGTCTTATCACTTGCCATAAAGACCATCGGAGCAATCCGGGGTAGCATCATCATTCTGGATGAGAATGGTAATCCTTTTGAATCTGCCATCATTGTTCACGACCAAATGATCACTCACACCAACGAGCAGCTCCGCGTTACGCTCGAGGAAGGACTAGCCGGTTGGGTGGTAAAAAAACAGAAAGCGGTCATTATCCCTAATACCAGCAAAGATAAGCGCTGGCTCCAGCGTCCAGATGATGAAGAAACAGGAGCTAAATCAGCCTTGTCAGTACCGATTACCATGCGCAATGACCTGGTAGGCGTAATCACCCTGGTGCATCCGGAACCCAATCATCTCCAGAAAAACCACCTAAACTTGATCCGGGCCATCGCGGATCAGGCTGCGGTCGCGGTGTTGAACGCCCAGTTATATGGGGAAAGTCACAGGCAGGCCAGGGTGATGACAGCCCTGGCAAACTCGGCCTCCGCAATGGCCTCGACCCTGAACCTTGAAGTTGTCCTCAATAACATCCTCAAGGAAATCCAGACCGCCCTGGAAGTCGAATCTGTTGCCCTCTCACTGATTGATCTCGAAGGAGGGCACCTTGAATACAAAGCTGCCATTCATGAAAGCATGGACCTGCATGCTAAACTGGTTGGTAAAAAGATCCTCCTTGGTCAGGGATTTGCCGGCTGGGTAGCAGAACACGGGAAGGGTGAGATTGTCACCCATCCATCCCAGGATCCCCGCTTCTTACAGACTAACAAAGTCTATCCAGAGATGTCGCCCCATGCTATCGTAGCCGCGCCAATCTTTATTCCAGGACGGGTATTAGGCGTATTGGAAGCGATCAATCCTCATTCGGGCCAGTTTGAACCTGATGCTTTGCAGGTTTTATCCGGCATTGGCAGCTTGGCTGGCTCATTCATCCAGAATGCCCGACTGTATGAGGATCTCCAGGAGACACACAGCCGCTACTACGATCTGTTTGAAAACAGTATTGACCCGATCATCATCACCGACCTGGAAGGAAACATCCTGGAAAGCAACCAGCGCACACTCCAGACCAGCCGCTACACGGAGGACCAGCTTCGCAAGATGGTTATTAATGACATCCACGAAGTGAAATGGGATGCCATCGGATCTACTTTCCTGAGCCTGGAGGAAGACACTTCCAGCTCTTATGAATCAAAGCTGATCACGGAGGATGGCACGGAGATTCCCATCCAAGTCAACGTCCACCAAATCCAAATGGCGGATGAATGCAGGCTGCAGTGGATCCTGAGAGATATAACAGAAAGAAAAAATCTCGACCAGCTCCGGGAAGATCTTACCTCGATGATCTTCCATGACCTGCGCTCGCCGCTCTCCAATGTCATCTCCAGCCTGGATGTCATCCAGGCGTCCCTTCCCGGTACAGATGACCCGGAAATTCAATCTCTTTTTGATATCGCCAATCGTTCCACGGTGCGCATCCAACGTCTGACCAGGTCTTTACTTGACATCAACCGCTTGGAGAGCGGACAGCCTATTACCGATACTGAGAACTTCCACCCTGAAGAGTTAATTCAGTATGCCAGACAGGAAATGTCCACCCAGGCGGCAGCCAAAAAACAGGAAATGACTCTTTCAATCCAGAAGAAACTCCCCCAGGTAGTCGCGGACCGCAACATGATCGAACGCGTGCTCATCAACCTGGTGCAGAATGCAATAAAATATACACCATCGAACGGAAAGATCGAGATCGGCGCTGAGATGATCAAGGATGAGATCCACTTATGGGTCCTTGACTCCGGACCGGGAGTGGATCCCGATTATATTGACCGGATCTTTGATAAATTCACCCGCATTCACCCAGACGAGAGGATTAAAGGCCTCGGCCTTGGTCTGGCTTTCTGCCGATTAGCAGTCGAAGGCCACGGCGGACGCATCTGGGTCGAGAACCTCCCTGGCGGGGGCGCTAAATTCACCTTTACCCTTCCTTCAGGAAGCTGATAGTAATCTTCTGGCAATCAATGCCGGGAGGATTTAAGGAGTATCCATGCAGGAAATTAAACCAGGGATTTTTTATGAAGATTCCTATCCTGGACCCACAATCGGCGCGATATTGCTGCCCCGAGGTATGATCTTCATTGATGCACCACTCCGGCCAGAGGATGGCCACCGTTGGAAAACCACCCTCCTGAATAGAAGCCAGGGCACCATCCATAAGCTCCTCATCTGCCTGGATGACCACATGGACCGAACCATAGGAGCAAAAAGCCTGGACTGCCCAATTGTAGCTCATGAAGAGGCAGCCAAAGTCCTCAATGAACCTTCCAGTATGTTCCGAAATCAGATCCAAGAGAGCGGCGCTACCTGGGAGCGTTATCCTGAAACCTCAGGAATGAGCTGGATGATCCCTGATATAACTTTCTCAGATAAGATTGAGTTTCACTGGGCAGATGATCCAGTATTGCTGGAGCACCATCCTGGACCCAGACCTGGATCCAGCTGGGTCATCATTCCCTCCGAAAAAATCGTCTTTATTGGTGATACAGTAACGGTCAAGGGACCACCATTCCTCGGAAAAGCCCATCTGCCGACCTGGATTGACACCCTCGATGCATTACTCCGCGCCCGTTTCAAGGATTACACTCTGATCAGCGGCAGGGGAGGTCCGATCAACCTTGACCAGATCAAGGAATTGAAAAAATCATTTCGGAAAATCCACCGCAGGATTGAGAAACTGGCCAGCCGGCACGCATCCGCCGCAGACGCAGGTGAGCTGGCAGACAAATTCATGGATGAATTTGTGATTGAAAAACGAGACCGTGATTTCTTCCTTCAACGCCTCCAGCATGGTTTATCCCAATATTATGCCAGAAACTACTTTCCAAAGACCGAGAATAACACCTAATCCGATCACCCAAAATGGCAATCAATATCACCGGCCAAACGTCAGAATTCTTCTCAGATAGTCTCCCTGGTTATCAAGCACTCTACTGTACAACCCGCAATGGGATTGTGGAATCGATCCACTATGGTGCGGTTGCCGTGGTTACCGCTGATGGAACGCTATTTGCCTGGGCTGGGGATCCCCAAGCACGTACCTTTATGCGGTCATCGGCCAAACCATTTCAATGTATCCCCCTGTTGGAGATGGGGGGGAAAGAAAAATTCAAACTCAGTGCTGAAGAAGTTGCAGTGATATGCGCATCCCATTCGGGAACAGATCAGCATCTGAGGACAATTGTCAATCTGCAGCGCAAGATTGGCATCACTGAATCCGACCTGCGCTGCGGCACTCATCTCCCAGTTGATCAAGCCAGCAGACTTATACTGCAACACCAGGGACTCAGCCCATCGCAGAATCACCACAACTGCTCCGGGAAACATACTGGCATGCTGGCCCAGGCTGCGCTGCTTGGCGCAGCCATTGAAAAGTATACCGAGATTGAGCATCCAGTTCAACAGGGGATCCTGGCTGTTTTCTCTTCTATTTGCGGACTTGACAAAACGGATATCCCCCTGGGACGGGATGGGTGTTCAGTGCCTACATTTGCTGTTCCCTTGTATAATGCTGCCTGGGCCTGGGCAAAATTAGTGGATCCAGCGGGGCTTTCTCCTCTCCGGGCAGACTCCTGCAGGCAAATTACCGCTGCTATGACCAGCCATCCTTTCAACGTCGCTGGGCCTGGAAGATTAGATACTCGCCTAATGGAGGCAGCTCCAGGCAAGATCATCTCCAAAGCAGGTGCAGAGGCATTCCAATCTATAGGAGTTTTCCCCAACGCAATCAGGCCTGGTTCACCCGGATTGGGGATTGCCCTTAAAATCGCTGGCGGTGATCTGGGAAAAAGGGCTCGCAGAGCCGTTACCCTGGAAATATTGCGCCAGCTGGGTATCCTTATGTCTCAAGAGCTCCAGGTGTTGGCCGACTTGGGACCGATTCAGACCAGCCGCAACCAGGCTGGAATCACAACCGGTGAAGCAAGGCCCTGTTTTCAATTACAATACAATTAACTGATGAATAAAAAGAAACACGCCATCAATATCCACCAGGCGCTGGTGGATGAATTTGGCTTCCCTGATTGGCGGCCCCATCTTTCTCCTGTGGGTGAGCTGGTATCCACCATCCTCTCCCAAAACACCAATGATTCCAATCGGGATGCCGCCTATAACTCCCTCCAGGAGCAGTTTCCCACCTGGGAACAGGTCCGAGATGCCCCTGAGGAACTGGTCATCAACGCAATCAGAACAGCCGGACTTGCCAACCAGAAAGGTCCAGCCATCCAGAATGCCCTGCGGACGATCAGTGAGGAAAGAGGAGCGATCGAGCTGGATTTTTTATCATCAATGAGCACCCAGGAAGCCTCAAATTGGCTGGAGAAACTTAAGGGAGTCGGGCCAAAAACCGCAGCCATTGTCCTGCTTTTTTCGCTTGGCATGCCAGCCTTTCCTGTGGATACCCATGTTTTCCGGGTTACAGGCAGGCTGGGTATCAGACCTGAAGGTATGACCGCCAACAAAGCCCACCAGTTCCTCGCCCGACAGTTCCCACCGGAAACATTTTATCCTGTTCATTTGAACCTCATCCGCCTGGGTAGAGAAATATGCAAAGCCCGAAAACCTCTCTGTATTTCCTGCCCACTGAACCACATGTGTGATTACTATGAAAATCTTACAAAATGACACTGGTGTATCTCAATTCAAGTCCATGATCTTTTTAGTGCTTGTCTTAATCCTGGCCGTGCTGGCAGGAGGTTGTGTCCCTCAACCAACAAAAAGCGTTTCCCCCCCAGTAAGCCCTCTCCTGCCCCCCTCCCCGACCTCGACCCAAGCAGCTACCCCTACAATAACACCAACCCTTCCATGGACGGATAACGGGCTGGTTTATGTAGTGGTAGGGCTATCCCCTGACCAAACCCTTCCCATGTATCAGGAGCCATCCTTAACGGCTGGGGTCACAGGTCATATTCCTGCTTCAGGTAAATCAATACGGACAACCGGTATCGAAATCGAAGCGGACGGGATAACATGGCTGCAGGTCGGATACCAGGAATCAGCAGGTTGGGTGGACCGAGTTTACCTTGCCCGCCAGATTGGCGATATTCCTGAAGAATTGATCGCTCTGGCGCATACTATAGCTTCCGCCTTAAAAACAGCTGATTACAGTCATCTGGAGGAGATCATCCACCCAGAATTGTGTTTGCGCTTTTCTCCGTATCCTTCCCTCCGGGCCAGTGACCTGGTATTTTGTCCCGAACAATTGGACGGGCTTCTCGACTCCAGCACCCTTTACACCTGGGGTAGATACGATGGATCTGGTGAACCTATTGAGCTTTCCTTTGAAGATTACCATCGGCGATTCGTTTACGATCAAGACTTCTTTCAGCCTGAGATCGTAGGGCTCAATCAAGAAGTCAGTTCTGGAAATGCCATCAATAATATTACAGAAATATTCCCTGATGGTATGATTGTGGAATACTATTTTCCTGGTTTTGATCCCCAGTATGGAGGAATGGATTGGCGCAGTCTGCGGATGGTATTCGTCCAGGAGAAAGGGGGCTGGTTTTTAGTTGCCCTGGTCCATGGGGAATGGACTATCTAGCTTACTCAGGATTCCTCTCAAAACAATCAACAAGAAACGACCATGAAAAAGAGTTTTTACCAGCTTTCGATTTCGATCATACTCATCGGCACCCTCTTTATTGCGGGCCGCTATTTGCGGTCCAATCGGCAGCCCGATCCAGGTCCTGAAACAGAGACTATCCATACTCTGACCCCGGAACCTCCGGAGGTGGATACCCCGGTTCCCACCTCCACTCCCATACTCCCACCTGGCCAAAGTTCACTGACTGGTGACCTGTACTACTTCAATGGGGACTGGGAGAATGCCATCAGAAGCTATGAAGAGACCCTGGCAAGCGCCCAGACCACTGAAGAAGGAAGCGGGGCATTATTAGGACTGGGAAAAATATATTACCAGGATGGGGACTATCAAAAGGCCCTAGATTATCTGCGCCTGCTGGTTGCCAGCTACCCAGAATCCACTAATATTCACAAAGCCTATTTTGCCCTGGCGCAGACATATTCCGCGCTGGATAGAGACCTGGAAGCTGCCGATGCCTATCACTTTTACCTGGGGGCCCGCCCCGGAATATTGGACGCAATGGTCCAACAAAGGAGAGGGGATGCCCTATCAGAAGGGGGTGAATCCCTCAAAGCGATCGAGGCTTATCAGGCAGCCATTGCAGCCGGCAGTGGATCAGATCTATACAACTTGCAGCTCAAAATCGGCCAGGAATATGCAGCCCTTGAGGATTACAACACTGCGATCGTCAACTATAACGATGTTTATCTCCAATCCAGCAATGACTATACCAAAGCCCGGGCGGACTATCTGCTCGGCAAAGCTTACCTGGAGTTAGATCAAAACGACCTGGCAGAAGCAGCTTTCCGGGATGCAGTTATCCAGTTCCCCCGCAGTTATGATTCTTACCTTGCACTGGTCGAAATTGTCAACAGGGGCTTCGAAATCGATGACCTCAATAGGGGGCTGGTTGATTATTTCGCCCGGCAGTACAGCCGTGCGATAGAGGCCTTTGACCGCTATTTGATGGATCCAGAAGCAGCTGATCCAGGCACAGCCCTTTATTTTGCAGGTTTTTCTCTCCGTAACATGGGACTGCACGATCAAGCAATTGTTTACTGGGATAAGCTGATCACAAAATATCCTGACCACCCTTACTATGTCCAAGCCTGGGAGTTTAAAGCCTATTCCCTCTGGTTCTACATGGGACGTCATGCCGAGGCCAGCCAGGTACTGCAGGATTTCGTGAGCCGCAACCCATATCATCCCCGCGCTGCGGAATTCCTCTTTGATGCTGGCCGGGTTGAGGAGCGGAAAGGCGACCTGGAACAAGCTTCTGCACTCTGGAAGCGGGTTTTTGATGAATATCCAACCTCCGCTTATGGCCGGATCAGCCTTTTTCGCAGTGGTATCTGTGAGGTGCGCCTGGCTGATTTTCAGGATGCCCTGGACAGATTCTCTACTTATCGAGATGCATCGGCTGATTTTGAGGAACTCTCGCAAGCATTATTCTGGATCGGCAAGGTCCACCAGATCCAGGGAGATCCCGAAACCGCTGCATCCGTCTGGCAGGAAGCTGCCAATGCAGATCCTACAGGATACTACAGCGAAAGGGCCCGGGATCTACTGCAGAATCGGACACCTTTTACACCGCTATTAGAATTTGATTTTGGTTATGATGTGGTGGCAGAGAAAAAAGAAGCTCAGGACTGGATCAAGAACACTTTTACGATCCCCGAGGAGACCAATCTGGACAGCCTGGGTCTCCTCGCAGAAGATCCCCGGATTATACGCGGCACAGAACTCTGGGAGCTGGATCTCTATACCGAAGCCCGGACGGAATTTATGGCTCTGCGAGATGAGGTCAGTTTTGATCCCATCAGCAGTTACCGGCTGGCAAATTACATGCTGGAGCTGGGTTTGTACCGCCCGGCCATCTATGCAGCCAGAGACGTACTCAATGCCGCCGGCATGGATGATGCCGGTACCATGAACGCGCCGACCTATTTTAACCATATCCGGTTTGGCACTTACTACGGCGACCTGGTTATCCCCGCCTCCCAGAAATATAATTTGGATCCTTTGTTAATTTTCAGTGTCATCCGCCAGGAATCTCTCTTTGAAGGATTTGTCCGCTCAACCGCGGGTGCCCGGGGGTTAATGCAGATCATTCCCAGTACGGGAGCAGAACGGGCGGAAAAAGAAGACTGGCCCCTGGGATATAGCGATGACGACCTCTACAGACCCATCGTCAACATCAATCTGGGGACAGCCTACTTGAGATATTTACTGAACTACTTCGATGGGAATATCTACGCCGCCCTGGCGGGCTACAACGGTGGTCCGGGGAATTCGGAGATTTGGCTGGAGGACTCCGGAGGAGACCCCGATTTATTCCTGGAGGTCATCCGCTTCACTGAAACTAAAAATTACATCAAGAACATCTCGGAGATCTTCGCCCTCTACCGCAGGATTTACTCCAGGGTACAGTAGCTGGCCATACTGGCTGTAATATCTCAAGGCCTTTTACTCAGCACCAGGTCAAAATCCATTTCCTGTCCATCCCGGATAACGGTGATCTCCACCTTGTCGCCCGGCTTCTTATACGTCAGCAGATAGCCCATAAATTCAGCGAAATCATTCACCGGCATGCCGTCGATACTGATTATCAAGTCCCCACCCAGGGGGAGAGAGCTGTGAGGGTTCGAACCCATCAACCCGGCCTTATCTGCCGGACTGTCTGGAGAGACTTCCAAAATATAGACTCCAGCAGATCGCGGTAATTCCAGCTCTTCTTGGACAAATAAACTGACCTCACTGAGGACATGGATGCCAACATAGGGGGAATCATGATAGCCGACTTCAATTAAATCTGGAATGACGTTCTTGGCTGTGTCAATCGAGATCGCAAAACCCAGGCCTGAATTGACAGGTTGTCCTTTCAGGTCAATACTGGTGGTGCTGATAGCAGAATTGATGCCAATCACCTCCCCATTCAGATTGATCAAAGGCCCTCCTGAATTTCCCGGGTTGATAGCAGCATCCGTCTGGATGATATTGCCGGTGGCAAAAGCGCCTCCTCCCGGGGCATAATGCATAGAATCCAGCGTTCGTCCCAGAGCCGATATGATTCCCTGGGTGATGGTGCCATTCAATCCCTGGGGATTGCCAATGGCGATCACAGTTTGACCAACGGCCAATTTGTCATTACTTCCCAAAGGGAGCACGGTTAGTTCTTCAGGGAGCCGGTCAAGTTCAAGTACAGCCAGGTCCGTATCAGAATCAACTCCCAGGATCTCAGCCCGGGTTTTGAATCCAGAAGGGAAATCCACTTCTAAATCAGTAGCGGATTCGACAACATGGTAATTCGTGACAATATGCCCTTCCCTATCCCACACAAACCCGGTACCCAGACCTCCACCTTCTTCTGAAAGTGCCCTGATAGCAACTACCCCGGGGTTGATTTCACGATACAGGGATGGCAAATCCCCCCCCTCCATCACGATCGTATTCACAGTTGGAACTACTTCCTCAACCGGAGTTTCACTTTCCGCCTGCTGAAAAAATGCCAGGGGGCTGACCACGCAGGCAAGTGCTGCACCAGCCAATATGACGAGTACCACAATTAAAAGGGTTTTGTGTTTGTTCATAAGAGCAACCTTCTTGATTGAATTTAAATTAATATTACAACCTATCACCCCTACCTGCTATGTGTCTGGTTTCGTATTAACAAAGTTTTAATGAGTATGTCGATAGAGATCGCTAAACCGGTGCCACGATCTAAAGGGAAAAGCCTCCTCAATCAGAGATAGTGATTGAGGAGGCTCTCGCCAAAGGAGGAAACAGTGATAATTTTGAGGTTACCCCGTCTCATGGACAATCATATCAGATGGATAACCAGGTGCAATGCACAAGCTCACGCAAATCACATGACCTTAATCACAACCCTCTACCGGGTTAATTATGAAGTCATTTCCATTGCTCTTTGCCCCTTGGAAACAGCATGGATGGGGCGAAAAACCAGCCCTCTTCCGGGGCCATTGCCAATTGTATTGGCATGTTGTACAATCACTTTCGATACAACCTGCCCTCGTAGCTCAGTGGATAGAGCACTTGCTTGCGGAGTAAGGGGTCGCGTGTTCGAATCACGCCGAGGGTGCTTGATAAGGAGCGGGAATCCCCGCTCCTTTATTAAGAAAAAAAGCAATTATAAACCAGAATCGGTGCTCACAAAGGAGGGGAAGATGAATAAAGTGGCTATTGTAACGGACAGCACAGCTTATTTGCCGCCTGACATCCTGGAAGAATATCAAATCCAAGTTATTCCTTTGTCTTTGATCTGGGATGACGATTCATATCAGGATGGCGTAGATATCACAACCACCCAATTTTACAACCGGCTGGAAAAATCCCCCACGCTGCCGAGCACATCACAACCTCCCGCAGGGGAATTCAAAGATTGTTTTTCCGCTCTTCTGGAGAGTGGAAAAGATGTCCTTGCCATCCTGATCTCAGCAGGCATTTCCGGAACCATCAACTCCGCCCTGCAAGCTCAGGCTGATCTCGACCCATCCCGCATTGAGGTGATCGACTCAAAAACTGCAGCTATGGCCACGGGCCTGCACGTGATCGCGGCAGCCCGGAAGGCGGCAGAAGGCGGCACCTTGCAGGAAGTTGCCCAGGTAGCCCGGGACGCCCAGCAGCGAACCGATGTGGTTTTTGTCGTTGATACACTTGAATTTCTTCATAAAGGGGGAAGAATAGGCGGGGCGAAGCGATTCCTGGGATCGATGCTGAATATCAAACCCATCCTGGAAATGAGCGCAGGAAAGATCGAGGCTGTGGACCAGGTGAGAACCCAGAAACGAGCCCTGGAACGGATGGCTGATTTGATCAGGGAAAAAGCCAGCGGCGAGAAACCTCTCCGTATGGCAGTGATCCATTCCAACGTCCCGGAAATGGCCCATAACCTGAAGGAGGAGATCCAGGCATCTTTTTCACCCGAAGAGATCTACGTCTCCGAACTCAGCCCGGTAATTGGCACTCATGTTGGTCCAGGAACACTGGCGATTGCCTGCATGCATGGAATGTAAATCCCCTCTGGAGCAGGTTTTTGCACGTAACCTCATCATCAGACTGGTGTTGTACCATTCATCGAGAAATCAATCACCATTCCCAAAGTGAGGCCGTATGAGTAAAGTAGCTATTGTCACTGATAGTTCACCCTATATTCCCGAACAGATTATCAAAGAAAACAAGATCCATGTTGTGCCGTTAACTGTGATCTGGGGGGAAGAGAATTTCTATGATGGGGTGGACATCACCCCCGTCGAATTTTATCAACGGCTCGAAAAAGCAAAGGTGATGCCCAGCACCTCCCAACCCTCAGTAGCTGATTTTGAGGTGCTCTTCAGATCCTTGCACAAGGAAGGATACGATATCCTGGCAATCCTGATTTCGGAAGAACTTTCCGGGACGATTTCCTCCGCCACCCAGGCCAAGAAAATGCTTCCTGAAGCCAATATCGAAATTGTCAATTCACGAACACTGGCCATGGGACTGGGATTCCTTGTGCTCGCAGCCGCCCGGGCGGCAAACCAGGGCGCCAGCCTGCATGAGTGCAAAAGGCTGGTGGAAAAATCCCTGGAGAAAGTAGGCGTGATTTTTGTGCTTGACACATTGGAATTTCTCCACCGGGGAGGCAGGATCGGAGTTGCCAAGCGCTTTATGGGAACACTGCTCAATGTCAAACCGGTTCTGGCAATTGACAACGGCCTGGTTGTCCCCCTGGATTCCGTCCGCACACAGAAAAAAGCCCTGGAGAAAATCGTTGATCTGATCGATGAAAAGACCCAGGACCAGAAGAATATCCGCTTGGCAACCTTACATGCCAATAACCCAAAGACCGCTCAGTTTGTGCTGGATCTGGCTCTGGAAAAGATCCCCGCTGTGGAACAGGTTTTTTCAGAAGTTAGTCCTGTGATCGGCACGCATGCAGGACCAGGAGCAGTGGGGCTGGCATATATCTACGACTAGCACCTTTCTGTATTTCAAATATTAAAGTCCAGCGAACCTACCGCTGGACTTTTTTCTTTTCAGAGTGGTACACTTAGCTAGCAGAGACTATGAATGAAGACACTTTTTTTCAATCAGACCAGATCACGCCGGCTGACAGCGATGTAGAAATCGTCGATTTTCGTGCTGAACCCTATTCGGATAGAGCCCGTGTGAAAATTAACTTCCGCTTATCTTTCTTCCAGACACCACCCAACGCTGCCATTGTTCTTCTAGGAGAAAAGGGTGAGGAAATTGCATCAGTGGACCTGGTCAATATTATCCAGCCCGAAAATGAACTCACGCTTCATACCCCAAAACCTCTGCCCAGCAAGGGAGAATACCAACTTGAACTCACCCTCTTTAATTTGGAAGAGCGCAAAGCCAGACCAGATGAGACAGGGGAAGTGAAACTCGGGACCCAAAAACTCAGCTCAAAGAGAATCACTTTCACACTCCAGTGAAGAAGAACTATCCCCCGGAATATATCCAGATCATTAACCGTCTTCTCAAAGACCATGCGCCCCTGTTCTGGGCAGCCCTGGAAGATTGTTCCCCGGCTGTCGGGCTGCGGATCAACCCGGCAAAGACCAGCCTGGTAGAACTCCAAAAAGACCTCCTGGTAGAGATCGAACCCCTGCCCTGGACGGCTCATGGGGCCGCTCTCCAGGAAACCGGGGATTTGGGAAAACATCCCTATCATACAGCCGGGCTCTACTACATTCAGGAACCTTCCGCGATGGTCCCGGTTGCTGTTCTTGATCCCCAACCCGGAGAGCGCGTGCTGGACCTCTGCGCGGCGCCAGGAGGAAAGACCACTCAGATCCAATCCCGGATGAAAAACGAGGGATTGTTGATCGCCAACGATGCCAATCCCAGGCGGGTCCAGGCCCTATCCAAGAACCTGGAGCGCTGGGGGGCACGCAACATCTCTGTGCTTTGTGAGACGCCCCGTAGAATTAGCAAACACCTGGGAGATTTTTTTGACCGTGTGCTGGTGGACGCCCCCTGTTCTGGTGAAGGTACTTTCAGGTCAGATCCTGGCGAGATTAAAAAGTGGTCGCCCGAATTCAGCAGACGCTGCTGCCGGATCCAGGATGAAATACTCTGGTTTGCCGCCAAAATGGTCAGGCCGGGAGGTGTCCTGGTATATTCGACCTGCACTTTCAATCAAGATGAGAATGAAGGCACGATTGCCCGTTTCCTGGGGAAGAATCTAGATTTCAGGATCGATCCGATCGAGCCGGTCCAGGGCTACTCAAAAGGGATTCAACTGGAGAATGCCCCGTCGATTGATTTTACAGGAGCGGTGAGAATCTGGCCCCACCTATCACAAGGGGAAGGTCATTTTGCTGCCCGCCTGCGGAAATCCGAATCCAGTCCTCGCTTGCCTTCTAGCGCGATTCAGGACTTTTCTCTCCCCAACCCGGAAAACCAGAGGATCTACAGCCATTTCTTCGGAAACACACTTAAACATACTCCCAGCACCGAGGAAATCCTGCCGGGAAGCAGGAAGTTAAAAAGCTTCGGCAATCGCTTATACTGGATCCCGGATGAAATGCCTTCCCTGAAAGGGCTGAACATCCGCCATTGGGGCTGGTGGCTGGGGACTATCCAAGCCGATAAATTTCTACCCAGCCCGGCCCTGGCATCCGCTCTCCACCCGGAAGACGCCCAATTAGTGTTAGAATTTTCGTTAGAGGATCCCCACTTATTAACCTATCTAAGAGGATCTCCTGTATCAGATTCCAGGCTGGAGGATATGCCAGAGGGGTGGGCCCTGGTGACTTGCTCAGGTTATCCCCTGGGATGGGGGGCAGTCCATCGAGGTCGAATGAAAAGTTATATTCCACGCTGGCTGCGTTCCAATTGATGAGACCGGGTAGTTAACGCTATGACTGATATCGAAAACGAAACCAAAAGGGATAAACCAGGCCCCAAAATTCAGGCCTACTTGATCTTGATCGCTATTGGGTTGCTCCTGATCACTGTTGCCGTCCTGCTCTATCCCCAAGCACGACGAAGCATGGAAGCGCAAAGAGCTTTAACGACCCTGTCAGTTACCGCAACCCCTCCACCCCTTCCCCCAACTACCACCTTACCCCTTGAATCTGCCGGGGAGGATCTCCCCACCCTGCTTGATCCGGAGCTGTTTGCCTATCCAAATCAGTTTGGCACCCTGATCCTATCTATCCAGGAAGGCGTTGACACCCATCTCTTTGCTTATCAACCCTTTTTGGAAGAGTGGTCCGGCATGGGATTCAGCGGTCTGCCGCTGACCCGCCTTACCAGCGGACCACACCAGGACATCACTCCAGATATCAGCAAAGATGGCAAGTGGATTGCATTCTCATCCAACCGAAATGGGCCCTGGGATATTTTCATCCTGAACCTGCAAACCGGAGAAATCCAGCAGTTCACCGATACCGAGGCTTATGATGCCAATCCATCCTGGTCACCAGATGGCCAGTGGCTGGCATATGAAAGTTACCAGATCGATAACCTGGAAGTCTTAATCCAGGATATCAATAAAACGGAAGGACCTATTCCGCTCACAAAAAACCCGGCTGCAGATTTTGCACCTGATTGGTCACTTCAAGGGGGAGGGAGAATGATCAGTTTTATCAGCGACCGCTCCGGCCAGGAAGAAGTTTGGTACGCCAACCTGGATTCCCCAGAGGAAGACAAAGCCGTGCGAATCAAAAACCTGCCCGGTTCCCGTGTCCAGCATCCATCCTGGTCTGGTGATGGAAGATACCTGACCTGGGGATTGATCACCACTGAAGGCAACCATACCCTGATAAGCTGGGACAGCCAGCAGCCTGACAAAGAACCTGCCCTGGTTGGATCTGGAGATTGGCCGCAGTGGGGTGAGGATTCTAACCTCCTCTATACTGTCATAGAACAACCGCATCAAACCTACTTGACAGCATATCCTGGCACCCAGACAGATGCTCAGGTGATGCTGCCCGCCATCAGGTTGCCCGGACCGGTGAAAGGGATCAGTTGGGCAGAGGGCAATTATTATCCCTTCTTCACGAATCTGGATCCTGGGCCGGGACCTACACCTCTCTGGGAACCCGTCTCCGAACCCGCAGATAATCCCGAGGACCAGCCCAAGAGGATGATAGAGTTGCGATATCTCTCAGCGCCCTCGCCGGCATTCATCGAGGACGCGGTGGCAAGTTTCTCATCTCTCCGGGCAGCAGTAATAGAAGAGGCTGGTTGGGATTTCCTTTCTACATTGGAAAACGCATTTGTCCCCCTAGACAAAACCCTGTCTCCTGGCATCAACCTGGATTGGCTTTACACGGGGAGGGGAATGATGATCAATGACATCCCCAGGTTGGCAGATTGGCTGGTCTTGGTCAGGGAAGATTATGGCTGCCAAACCTTCTGGCGCGTCTACATCAAAGCTTATAACCAACAAGGTTATCAAGGACAACCCCTCCAGACGAATATCTGGGATCTGAACGCCCGCTATTCTGGAGATAATGCCGCATATGAAAATGGCGGGGCTTTTTCAGCAACAATACCTGCTGGATACTGGGTGGACTTTACTTCCCTGGCACAGGCCCATGGCTGGACCCGTTTCCCAACCCAACTCCACTGGCAGTTCTCCGAGAAAGCCTCCCGCTATCAATATTTTGCCTTTACTCAGGGGCTGGATCTGGAAACAGCCTTGCTTGATCTCTATTCGCTTGAGGAAATTCAAAACCTGATTGACCCAGCCTCACCATGATGATAGTCCAAGGACAAGAACCAAGCCTTAGGAAGGGCCAAATATTACAGAGAACAGGAATTCTGCTTATTATTATTCTCCTTCTCTGCCTGTTCCTGGGGTCAGGCTGCCAGGGGATGGGATTCAACTATGAACAACCTCAAGCCACCTTACTGCCACTAACCCCAACCGCAACAGAGCCTGTCAATACTCAAATCAGCAGCAACTTGACAACACTCACCCCTACAGCAGTTCCCCAGCATACACCCACCTCAACTGTCCAAGTGGCTACACCTGAATTTTCTGTTCCCCAAAATCCAAGCCAGCCCATAGAACCTTGGCGGCCGCCCGTCTATCCTGTTCCCTGGATTCCAAGCCCCCACGACCATTTTTATTTTACGAGCCCAATTTCCGCCTATGATATTGATGCAGCCTATTCAGTCTATGGTTATGGCGGGGTATTCTTTGATAACGTCGTCCACACCGGAATCGACATGCCAGGGGATATTGGCACACCAATCCTGGCTGCGGGAAGTGGTACGGTGGTATTTGCCGGAATGGGTGTCTACAGGGGAGGATTTAACATTCTCGATGATCCTTACGGCAACGCTGTGGTCATTGAACATGACTTCAGTTACCAGGGAGAACCCCTCTTCACCCTTTACGCCCACCTGGATGAGATCCTGGTTGAGAACGGCCAAATAGTGGACACGGGAGATCAAATCGGCACGATGGGAAATACGGGAAAAACAACCGGCCCCCACCTGCATTTTGAAGTTCGTTTGGGAAAGAACGAGTATTTTTCCACCCGCAATCCAGATCTGTGGCTCTCTCCTCCCCTGGGTTGGGGTGTGCTGGTCGGCCAGATAAATAATTATTATGGACAGCCATTTGAACAGCAGATCGTCTACTTGGTCCCGGCCGAAGATAACCCCGTTGTCGGTCCAATCAATGACGAGGGCTGGATTGGGGCCTCCTACCGGAATGATGCCATCAATACTGACTCTTATTACCATGAGAACTTCACTCTGGCTAATTTACCGGCCGGGAAATACTATCTCTACCTTGCGGTATCCAGCATCGGCCGGTACTATTCAACAGAAATAGAAATCAAACCAGGGCAGGTCACCTTTTTTAAGTTTTATCTCTGGAGAGGTTTTTTCGACGAGCTTCCCCCCACACCTGAATACATATTTTCGCCTTCCCCTTGACGCCTAGAACATTTGTGCTAGACTTTAAAGAGGCCACCTTTCGTACGCTAGAGATTATCTGAGGAGGATGAGATGGCGGATGACCCACGGAAAACAGCGTTAGACAAAACGCTCCAGGACATTACCAAGCGCTTCGGGGAAGGAGCGATCATGAAATTGGGGGATGCGCAGGGTTTAGCTGTTGATGTGATCCCCACCGGAACATTGTCGTTGGATCTCGCTCTCGGGGTGGGAGGCGTTCCCCGGGGCAGGGTCACAGAAATTTATGGTCCGGAAGCTTCCGGGAAGACGACCATTTGCCAGCACATCGTGGCAGAAGCCCAGAAGCAGGGAGGAACGGCCGCCTTTATCGATATGGAACACGCCCTTGATCCCGCTTATGCGGCCAGGACAGGAGTGGACATTGATAATCTACTGATTTCCCAGCCAGACACTGGAGAGCAAGCCCTGGAAATCGCTGAATCGCTGATCCGCTCCGGTGCGGTGGATGTGATCATCATTGACTCTGTAGCCGCTCTTGTCCCCCGAGCTGAAATCGAAGGGGATATGGGGGATTCTCACATGGGCCTGATGGCCCGCTTGATGTCCCAGGCACTGAGGAAATTATCAGGAGCCATCAAACAAACCAATACCTGCCTGATTTTTACCAACCAATTGAGAGAAAAGATCGGTATAGTTTTTGGCAATCCAGAAACCACCCCCGGGGGCAGGGCTCTGAAATTTTACAGTTCAATCCGCCTCGATGTGCGCCGGATCCAATCCATCAAATCTGGCACTGAGATCATTGGCAGCAGGACCCGGGTCCGAGTGGTAAAAAACAAAGTGGCACCACCATTCCGCACGGCGGAATTTGATATCATGCACGATGAGGGCATTTCCAAATCAGGAGATATCCTGGATCTGGCTGTGGAAGCAAGTGTGATCGATAAGCGGGGTTCTTTCTATTATTACGGGGACGATCTGCGGATAGCCCAGGGACGTGAAAACGCCAAAATATACCTGAAGGAGAACCCCGATATCTGCCAGGAGGTCGAGAACACCGTCAGGGAGCTTGTCCTGGCACAACATGCCTACATGGTGAGCCCTGAAGAAGTAGCTGAAGCCGAGGGAGATGAAGAAAAATAGAACTTGCTGGTGGCTGTCACTCCTGATCCTGGTCAGCGTTAGTGCCGGCTGCCAGCCGGGAGTTGCGCATTCCACAGCCACCCCCATAGCCAACTTCATTCCGCCCACAAACAACCCGTCTGCCGAGGAAAATCAGCCTGGGGAATTCACTCCCCTCCCCACCCGCCAGGCTAATTGCGAAAGCCAACTCCGTTTTCTAGATGATCTGACCATACCGGACGGTATGGAAGTCTCTCCCGGGGAAGAAATTACTAAGCGCTGGCTGATCCGCAATGAAGGCAGCTGCAACTGGAACCGGAGCTATTCCCTCCAGCTTATTTCTGGCCTCTCTCTGGGTGCCGGGAAAGTGCAGGAACTTTATCCCGCCCGCCAGTCCACAGAAGCGATCGTGGAAATCATTTTCACGGCTCCCGACAACCCGGGCAGATACAATTCCTGGTGGCAGGCTTACGACCCGGATGGAAACCGGTTCGGCGATCCCATCTACATGGAAATTTCTGTCCGCAGCGATTGACTGGCTAAGAGAATCTATGAGCAAAAGGAATTCTAGCGTTGAGCGTGTCAAGGCTGTTTTAGAGAATCTAGACATTCCCATCCAGGTCCAAGAACTACCTCACAGCACCAGGACGGCGGTGGAAGCTGCTGAAGCTGTGAAGAGTTCTGTTGGTCAAATTGTCAAATCCCTGGTTTTCAAAACTCCCGCTGGTCAGCCAGTGCTCATCCTTACCAGCGGTTCCAACCAGGTTGACGAAAAATACGCCGGCAATTTATTAGGTGAAAAAATCAGCTTCGCGGACGCCGAATACGTGCGCACCCAAACTGGCTTTGCGATCGGAGGCGTTTCGCCTTACGGCCTAAAAAAGGAAATCCCCATCTACATCGACAGGGATCTTCTGCAATACAAACTTGTCTGGGCGGCTGCAGGGTCCTCCCACGCAGTATTCAGCATTTCTCCTCAAGACCTGGTAGGGACTACGCAGGGAGAAGTAATCTCAGTTCACCCGTAACCCCTCCCCGATTATGTTCAGGAGGCCAGCATCACTTCTTCCATAAGAGTCTGAATCTCCAGGGGCTCACCTTTGGCGGGGTCAAGATTCAAACTCACCGCGCCCTGGTCACATTTATCCACACAAACCCCGCAGCCGTAACAATCCTCCTGTATGATCTTCGCCAGGCCATTCACCATCTCTATTGCGGAAAACTGGCAGTATTCACTACAGGTCCCGCAACCCTCACAAAGGTCGGAATCCACATATGCGGTATACCCTGATGCCATTAACATCGGTGTGCCGGTATTTTGAGCCTGGAAGGCCCCACAGCAGCAGGAGCAGCAATTGCAGATGGCATAAAAGCGATTCAACATGGCATCTTTGAAGAACGCGTGTGAGACATGGCCGCGTTCATGTTCGGCTTGGAGAATCCCCATTGCTTCCTCTGATGAGATCAGGCGTGATTTATCAGGGTGGTGTTCCAGGATAAAACTGGCAAAGGGGTCTCCAACTATTAAACAAACATCGACAGGCGTGCAGGGGTTTTCCCTTGCCAGCCGGCAGGGGCAGTCCAGCACCGCGATCCTATCAGGATTACGTAAAATGATATCCTTGGCTTTGGTAAAAGGAATTACCTTTTCCAGGTCTTTGATCTGAATATCCTCTTTGATGGACACCAATCGTTTGGCTTCCTTAAGTGGAACAACTTTCCCATGGTAAGAATTTGCCCAATTCATCCCAAAATCCTCCGGTCCGTCCCGGGAGGGTGCGAATAACGAGGAAAGGAACATGATCATCGGGACCAGAGCCTTGCTCAGCCTGTGTTCTCCAAGAGCTACACTAATATAAAAGTATGGCCATTTGAGATATAGATAGCCATGCAGAAAATCAGAAAAGGAATAATCCTCGATACTTGTACCTTCCCGGTAAAACTCAGAGGTGGATTTTTTGATAAATCTTCCGTTTTTAGCCATGGGTCTCCTTGGAAATGAAACCTGGTCTCTAGTGAGATACCCATATTGTAATGTAAAAAAAATTGGCTGTGCCCCAGAGGATACAGCCAATTCTATTCCCTTCAAACAAGTTGTTATGAAGCCGCAGCAACAGCTGATTCTTCCTGCCAGCGTTTTACCACCAGACAGTAACTGAAGACAAGCAATTTCAGCGGGATCTCTGCCCCGATCTTGATGTAAGCCCCACGTTTCAAGCCACCCCGGGGGAGGATCTCGCATATCGCTTGACCCTGCGAATTCTTTAACGTCCAGCTGCGCATTTTGCTGCCACCAGGAGAAAGATTGAAAATCTCTCCTTCGAAATCTATTTCGAAGGCCCGCTTTAATTTTTTAGGAGGATGCGCCTTGGCAATTGTGATGTTTCCTTCCTGAAGTTCATATTGGCTTTTCCAGACACTGGGTTTCTTAAAATCCAGTACAGCATCATCAGAGCCAAGAAAACTTCCCTCCCCTTTGCTGCCCTTAATCGTCAGGGCCCCCAGAATGCCATCCGGGGTATTGAAGACGTGTTCGGTCTTAAAAGTGCCGCTGACTGTTATCTCAATTACATCTGCTTTCAGTTCGGCTTGATCCGTCAATTTATTCTCCTTGTTCTGCTTCATCAATACGCTGTGCCATATCGCCCATAGCCGTTATGCCAGCTATCCCACCCAAATTCATGGTATCCACTGCGCTGGAAGGCACGATCACCATCGCTCCGCGCTCTTTCAGGCCTTCGAATAGCATATTCATCGCCCTCAAATGCAGGGCTGTCGGATTGTTCCGGTAAGCTTCCGCCGCTTTGGCGAAGGAAGCAGCAATTTGCTCTTCACTCTCACCCAGGATCACCCTGGCCTGGCGCTCCCTTTCAGCCTGGGCCTGGCGGCTCATGGCGTCTTCCAGTGCACCTGGAATGACTACGTCCCGGATCTCTACCGATTGGACTGTAATCCCCCAGGGCGTGGTCCTTTCATCAATGATGTGCTGCAATTCGGCGTCCATCCGGGCTCTACCAACCAGGATATCAGCGAGCTCCATCTGGCCAATGATCTCCCGCAGAGCAGTTTGGGCCGCCCAGGATATCGCCGCCCGGTAGTCTTCCACTTCCAGGGCAGCTTTTTCAGCATCCCAAACCACCCAGAAAAGCACCGCATCCACATCCACCGGGACAGTATCTTTAGTTAATGTCCGCTCGGCTGTAAACGAGGTCACCATTACCCTGTGGTCAATCCAGGCTGGGATAGTATCGACAATGGGAATGATCCAGAACGGGCCGGGGCCTTTTAAGCTTACAAAACGCCCCAGGCGTAACAAGATTGCTTTTTCCCACTGCTCTGCCACTTTGAAAGCGAGCAGCACGTAGAGGCCAATGATGTTCAGGCCCAGCAGCTCAAGCCCAATCCAGAGTACCCTGACCCGCTCCAAAGCCATCCAGACCGCTGCTCCTGACGAAATCAGCATCAGCAGGATAAAAATAAATACCGCTACTCCGTTAACTTGACTCTCTGATTTTGTTTGGAAATTGAAATTTGTTCCTGTCGGTTTGATGACCATTTTCGCTCCTCCTCCATAATAGATAAACTATTTCCCATTCTTCTTATCGCACCTGTCTAATTCATCATTGAAAACGTTTTTGATCTCTTCCGTCGAATACCCCAGGCGGCGAGCCTCCTCCAAGGCGGATTCAATAATAGAATACAGCAGCTTCTGCCGTTTGAGGGCAATCTGTTTTTCATCTGGAACTCCGCTGACAAAAGTTCCCCTGCCCCGCTGTGTTGAAATCACCCCTTCCCGATCAAGCTCGAAATAAGCCCTGGCAACGGTGTTCAGGTTGACCCGGATGTCTGCCGCTAGTTCCCGTATCGTTGGGAGCTGCTCTCCCGGATGCATTTGACCGGCAGCAATCAAAGAGTGTATGCTATCCTCGATTTGGATATATATCGGTACACTACTTTCAGGATCTATATTAATATTCATATTCTCCTATTGTAATAGTGTATTATGACAATTTCATTATTGCAAATTTTTCTTCTTTTGTCAAGTCATTTGAAATTGGTGTCATTTGAAATTGGTGTTATTTAAAATTCAAAGTGGACAGTTTAAGCTTGAAAACTGGAATTGACCCCGGTGCAGTATCGCTTGAATACCGGGGTATGTTCGCCTTATCATTTACTTCCCGGCGCTCCTGCTGGGTCTGGTAATGGGCTATGAGAGTCGACAATCAGGTCTCACCGAGGGCAATTGTCTATGAGCCGGCCCGGTGCTTCTCGCAGAAATGAATATCCGGTTTCCTCTACGGTCGATCCCTAGGCCTTCTCGTAAGGTTTGGCAACGAAGGCTGGGGGGTTGGCCCGGCCCATCGCACCAACCAGGGCTATGATTGTTAGGACGTAAGGCAGCATGCGCAAAAACTGCGGCGCGATGGGAACATTGGAAGCCTGGGCGGCAGCTTGCAGCGCATCTGCAAAGCCAAACAGCAAACAGGCAAACAATGCGCCCCAGGGATTCCAGCGCCCAAAGATCATTGCAGCCAGGCCGATGAATCCCCGGCCGGCCGTCATCAGCTTAACAAACTGAGCCAGGTAGGAGACAGACAGGAAGGCTCCTCCCAGCGCCGCCAGTACGCCACTGATAATCACACCCAGATAGCGAAATCGGAAGACGCTGACCCCCACTGTCTCCGAGGCATGCGGATTCTCACCCACCGACCTCAACCTCAATCCAAAGGGGGTTTTAAACAAGACGAAGTAGCTCACAGGCACCATCACCAGGGAAATATAGACCAGGGGACTCTGCTCCCCCAGGATCGGACCAATAACCGGGATGTCAGCCAGGATGGGAATCCTCCACTCATGGATGCGCTCTACAATTGGTGAGATACCCTGGGAACCGAACAACTTCAGCAGCAAGAAGCTAGGCAGGCCAGCTCCCAGGATGTTGATCCCTGTTCCAACGATCGCCTGATCCGCCCGCAAATTGATGCACATAAAGGCATGGATCAGACTGGTCAGCACACCGGCAATCACGGCACACAAAACGCCAAGCCAGGCATTGTTGGTGTAATACGATCCAACTACAGCAGCAAAGGCACTGATGAGCATGATGCCTTCCAGGGCGATATTGAGAACGCCGGATCGCTCGGAGAAAATCCCCGCCAGGGCAGGAAACAGGATGGGAGTCGCTGAACGGATTGTTGCTGTAAATAAGGCTAATGAAAAAACATTGGACCAGACTTCCATGAGATCTTCTCCTACTTGGCCCTTCTCGTGTCCAGCCGCAGCGTTAAACGTTCCAGGATTGGACGAAGGGTTTGATTCGTGGCAGTGAAAAAGATTATCAGCGCGGAGAGGATCAAGACAATGTCCTTGCTGATCTGGGCTATGGCTTGCATGGTGATCGAGCCGCTCCGAAGCACGCCGAATAAAAAGGCAGAAGCGACTACGCCTACCGGGTGATTCAACCCTAATAAGGCAACAGCTATCGCATCCCAGCCGTACCCAGGGGAAAAAGTTGAGTAGAATTTGTAGTGCACCCCCAGCACTTCCACGGCACCAGCCAGCCCTCCCAGAGCTCCACTTAAGAACATTGCCCAGACCATCATCCTCCCCGGTTTGATACCGGCGAATTCAGCCGCGCTGGAATTCAATCCCACAGCCCTCATCTTATATCCAAGGCGGGTCTTGAACAGGAATACCCAAACCAGAACCGCAAAGATCAGGGCAATGAAAATGCCGCCGCTCAGGCGCGTCCCTTCCCAGATTCTCGCCAGCTGCGCAGTTGGCAGAACATCAGGGGAAACCGGAAGTTCATTATCCGCTTTCATGGGACCACCCACAGCAATCATGTAGGCCGCCACCTGAAAGACAATATAGTTGAGCATGATGGTGGTGATCACCTCGTGGATCCTGTGTTTCGCTTTCAGGTATCCTGGAATGGCTCCCCAAATCCCGCCTGCCACCGCACCAGCCAGTAACGCCAGAGGAAGGTGGATCAACAAGGGCAGCTCCCAGGCATACCCAACGTAAGCCGCAGCCATGCCCCCCAATACTATCTGGCCTTCCACGCCCATATTAAAAAGGCCGCAGCGAAAACCCAGCGCCACAGCCAATCCGCCAAAGATAAGCGGAGTGGTGGAAAGGAGTGTCTCCGCGAAATAACGTTTGGAGCTGAAAGCCCCTTTGAAGAGGGCTCCGTACGCATCGGCTGGACTTTCCCCGAAGACCCACAAGAATACAGCACCGGCAATAAATGCCAGCAGGACTCCCAATATAAACTGGGTAGGGCTGATTAGGGCCAATAACGGCGATGTTTTTCTGTTCTTTTCATTTTCCATAATGGTTTACCGCCTTTCATAATTCTGGGCCTTTTACATCTGCCCTTTCTTGCTTCCAGCCATTAATAAGCCAAGCTGCTCCGGAGTAGCCTGGCCTGACTTAAATTCGCCTACTATTTCACCTTCATAGATCACCAAGATACGGTCTGACAGGTCGAGGATTTCTGTCAGTTCCATAGAAATCAATAGGACTGCCTTGTCCTGGTCACGGAATTTTATCAATTCATTATGGATGAATTCGATTGCCGCCACATCCAACCCCCGGGTAGGTTGGGCAGCGATCAGAAGTTTGGGATCTCGCTGAAATTCCCGGGCCAATATGGCTTTCTGCTGGTTCCCGCCAGACAAGGTTCTGGCCAGGATCTGGGATCCTGGCGTGCGCACATCGAACATCTTGATTAGTTTGGAGGCAAATTTCTCCGCTTCCCGATAATCCAGCATCGGTCCACGCGCAAAAGGCTTTAAATCCTCATAACCCAGCAGAAAATTGTCCACCAATGAAAAATTCATTACCAGTCCTCGCCGCTGCCTGTCCTGGGGAATGTGTGCCAAGCCGGCGTACATACGCTCCCGCGGGTTCAACTGGCTGATATCCTGCATGTCTAATGTGATCGATCCACTTTCTTGTTTTCTTAATCCAGTGAGTACTTCAACCAATTCTTCCTGACCATTTCCTGCAACTCCCGCGATGCCGACGATCTCGCCCGCCCGCACATCAAAAGTAATATCCTTCAATTTCGTTAGCCCCCTGGAATCATTGGCCCTGAGATCCTTTACGGACATCATTACCTCACCAGGAGCATGCTGGTCTTTCTCTACTCTCAAGACCACATCCCTGCCGACCATCATCCGGGCAAGCTCGACCTGTTCGACATCCTTGGTCCTGACGATACCAACAACGCGTCCGTCGCGCAGGACGGTCACCCGGTCGGTTATCTCTTTGATCTCCTGGAGTTTGTGGGTGATAAAAATAATTGTGTGACCTGCTTCCTGCAGGGACCGCATGATTCGATATAAATCCTCAACTTCCTGGGGAGTAAGGACCGCAGTTGGTTCATCCAGGATCATGAGCTCGGCTCCGCGGGAGAGGGCTTTCAGGATCTCGACCCTCTGCTGCATGCCAACAGAAATATCTTTGATCAGAGCATCCGGGTCCACTTTCAGGCCATGTTTTTCAGAGAGCTCAAGAACCATCTCTCTGGCCCTGGCAGTGTCGATTCTGGCTCCTTTACGAGGTTCATTGCCGAGGATGAAATTTTCCGTGACCGTGAAGACTGGCACCAGCATAAAGTGTTGGTGAACCATACCGATACCGCATTTAATGGCATCCAGGCAGTTTCCAAACTCAACTTTCATACCGTCAATTAGGATTTCACCTTCGTCGGGTCTCGCCAGCCCGCAGAGAACATTCATTAGGGTAGTCTTTCCAGCCCCATTTTCTCCCAGCAAGCCGTGGATCTCACCCTTTTCGATCTCCAGGCAAATATGATCATTAGCCAGAACTCCCGGGAATCTCCTGACGATATTTTTCATTTCAAGATACATAGGAAAAGTGTTCTCCTTTCTTGAGAGATAAAATGGTCAATTGAGCCTAGAGGCCTTCCTAATGCTTCTGAAGGGCTGGAGAAGGGAATCCTATCTCCAGCCCTTTAAGGCTTATCTTAATTCTGCATTTGGTCTGTCTTAGATTTCAGGCGGGGTGAAGGATTCCAGCTCCTCCAGAGTTGCTGGTGGAGCAATCTCGCCGTCCACGATCATCTGTTTTAGCTGATCGATTTTGGTCATGATATCCGCCGGGACATTCTTGGACGTGCTGGGAGCATAGTCAATGCCTCCCTCCTTGATCCCATAGCGGTAGGAACCACCCTGGAACTCACCGTTGATGATCATCTGGCCGACGTCGTAAACGCCCGCGCCAAGTCCCTTCATCATCGAGCTGATCACGTTGTCTGGAGCCAGGTAGTTCTGATCCCGGTCCACACCAATGACCATCTGGTCGCGCTCAACAGCAGCATCGATCACACCCGTGCCTGTAAAGCCGGCCACCTGGAAGACCACGTCCGCTCCCTGGTCATACTGCGCCAGCGCCAGCTCCTTGCCCTTGGCAGGATCATTGAACGCACCCGCGTAGGATACCAGCACTTCCATGTCCGGATCCACTGTCATCACGCCAGCCCGATAGCCAGCTTCGAACTTCTTGACCACATCGGTCTCCATCCCGCCAACGAATCCCACTTTGCCGGTTTCCGTCATATAGGCAGCGATGGCGCCCATCAGGTAGGCTCCTTCGTTCTCGGCGAACTGGATACTAGCCACATTGGGCTGATCCACGAAGTTATCGATCAGGGCAAAATGGATGTCCGGGTAGAGCGGGGCAACCTCATTGACAGCATCTTTCAGCAGGAAGCCAACACCCACGATCAGGTCTTCGCCCTGCTCGGCCAACGTGCTGAGATTGGGCACATACTGGGCCTGCTCATTGGTCTCAACAACCTTGACCTGAACGCCGTAATCCTCGTTCAGGGCTGTGAAACCTTCCCAGGTTGCATCGTTGAAGGCCTGGTCACCCAGTCCGGCCTGGTCGGTCACCATCGCAAAGGACATGTCCGATGCGTCAACGACCGGTTCATCCTCAACTTCCTGGACTTCTCCTGGGGCTTCAGTGGTTGAAGGCTGGCAAGCCGGCATGATCATGACCACAACCAGTAGAAAGAGTACTAGCATTGCATTCTTTTTCATTCTATCCTCCTCAGTAGGAACTAAACATGATTGGCGAGGTATTTATTCTGACTAGTTTGACTTCCTTATTCCACCTCCTTCGCTCTTCAGATGTGGCGAGATGCGCTAGCCGCATCCAAAACAACCTTGAAATTTACTTATAGAGTTGCATCTAACAGTTGGAATATCCTGAGGTGCTGGTCGTCTGGATGGCTGAGGATTCCATATCCTGTCCCATTTTGAATGGCCAGGATATTCAGATGCCATCATCAGGCTGCACGAATCAAGCCTACTCCTGATGCAGATTAGCAGACCCTCTCTTGCCTACATAGTTAATGACACGTGGTGCCCAGGTCTCGGGAAAAAGCCCCACGACTTCATGGTAGATCGATTCCGCCTCTTCCATAGATTTGGTATCCATCAGCGCTTTCACGCAGGTGGAAACAGCCTCAACCATGATCTTCGGATCCAAGAAAAGGTAAATCGCCGAGAGCGGTGTGAGGTAAGCCCTGCGCCCCCAGGGACTGATGACCGGGACTTGTTTCAATCCTAAATCTCCTTGTGCCGCCCGGGCCACTAAGGGCTCAATTGGATCCGGAAAAGCTTCGCAGGCTTTCAAATAGTCGTGAACATCTTTCTGTGTGAGACCATAGGCTCCCAGGAAACCGCCTGCCTGCATAATCCGACCCACTCTTTCATCCAGTTCCTCTATTTCCATTTCAGCATCGACTGTATAGCCAGCAAACCCATAGACTGTGGGGCAATTCAGCTGGATCATCGCGCTGAGTGACATTAAGGAGACGAGCGTGGTAAATGGGGGGCTGGTCTCCTTTCCATCATGGAAGGAATGGGCCCCGATATCTGCTCCGATAAATAGATCAATTCCTTCCTCTTTGATGAACTCGTTTAAGCTATCACGCAAACCAACCACTCCATCGGATAATCCGCCAATAAGTATGTCCCAGGGCACAACTGCGCTCACTGCAGCTTCTGCCGGACGATTCCCATCGAAAGTGGATCCAGGATTGACATGGGACAGCATGGGCTGCAATAATTCTGCATTTTCTAATTGAGCTACATCATAGACAAGTGGTGCTAACACGAAGTTTTCGAGATGACTTCCCCCTGCAGGGTTCCACCATTGTGAACTCACTCCACCTAGATAAATTTTATCGGTGCCAAGCAGCCTCAGGTAGTTTCCGAGGGGCACTCCTAGGATCACATCTCCTCCACCCCCAACTCCCATGATCATTGCTTTCTTTGCCATCATTGCAAGTTCGGTGAGTGATTGTTTGTAGTCCGACATCATCTTGTTCTGCCTCCTGGATCTCCTGTGTTATGCAAGCCAAATGTAAAGATACCGTGCAGTCATCTAGGGTGCGTCTGTTATCCGGTTCATAAATGGTGTCTGTGGTATAGTGCTGAGAACTTTCCTGGCGGAAAGTTCTCGATCAGCTGATCTGCTACCTCTCCTTTACGGTATATTCAATCCGTGACGTAGGATAGATTATCGCCGTACCAATCATGTCGTTTAGGAAAAAGCCCACTACAGTAATGCCAATTTGACCGAGGTGTCCGTCGACCGCAGTAGGTTTTCGAGCTACCGCGTCTAACCAATAAGTACCCCTATAACCGGTAATGTTAATATCCCCTTAAGGGGATCAATCAGCAAGCCGAACGTATTGCAATGCAGCGAGAGCCATAATATCAGTGGCACAGAAAATTGTTCTCATCCCCTATCTCATAATCCATC
>Ga0136651_10000068_pt1 | contig 47795 bp, 38 predicted proteins | sample Mar14236cmmetaG_FD_94867 | JGI IMG/M metagenome (GOLD analysis project Ga0136651, IMG submission 94867) | Marine hydrothermal vent microbial communities from Guaymas Basin, Gulf of California to study Microbial Dark Matter (Phase II) - Marker... ... | reverse complement strand
GCTGCCCAAGACTGGATTTCAGGAGGCCCCGGAAGATATAGTGGGGGAGCTCTATCTGGCGGATATCGGTGTGCCACCCGGATTATTCGCCCATCCTTCCTTGAATTTGCAGATTGGCCCAATATTCCACCAGGGAGAGATCATCCTTCTGTCTGACTCTACAGGCTGATGGGTTTGGTTTCTTTAGGTTGGATCAGCCTCTCGAGAACAGGGGGTTTTTACTGGATTTCCAATTGACACTTCCTATTAATCAAAATATAATATTAGTTATTACAAGTATTCGCAACAGGACAGTCTATGTCACATAGCGATACGATTATTGCCGAGCTGCGCAAGAGGGGCTACAGGATCACTCCCCAGCGGGAAATGATCATTGGGGCCATTGCCCACAGCCCAAAGCATATCACTGCGGAAGAGATAGCAGTTCATCTTCAGGAACACACGCACGCGATCAATATCGCTACGATCTACCGCACGCTTGATTGGCTGTGGCAGGAAGGATTTGCCTGCCGGAACGATTTAAGTGAGGGAAAAACGGTCTATGCAACTTTGCTGCATGGCCCCCACGTCCACCTGGTTTGTCGCAAGTGCAATCAGGTGATTGACGCGGATATTGGGGTGTTAAGCACGCTGGGAAATAAGCTGCGTGAGAAGTATGGTTTCGACCCGAATCTGGATCATTTTTCAATCTTTGGTGTTTGTTCGGAATGTCAGGATCAGTAAGATCATGCCATTCCGAACATTCTTATAGGAGGAGAGTATCATGTTGTACGCACCAACAAATCTTCATATCCCTGATGGTTTCTTAACGATTATTGTTTCCTTGATATTCTGGCTGATCACCATCGTAATGGTTGGGCTGGCAGTCTCAAAGACCAACAAGAGCCTGGGTGAGAAGCAGGTCCCGTTGATGGGTGTGATGGCGGCTTTCATTTTTGCTGCCCAGATGCTCAACTTCCCTATTGCCGGCGGAACATCCGGCCATTTTCTAGGGGGAGCACTGGCTGCGATCGTGCTGGGTCCCTGGGCCGGCATCCTGGTGATGACCGCGGTTGTGGGTGTTCAGGGTTTGCTGTTCCAGGATGGCGGCCTGCTGGTGATGGGTGCCAATATCTTTAACATGGGGATCCTAACCGCCGTGATTGGTTTTGGTCTGTACCGGCTTGTGGTACACCAGAAGCGTGGTGTTCGGCTTGTAGTTGCAGGGGGAGGAGCCTGGATTGCCACCATGGCCGCAGCCCTGGCCGCTTCGCTCCAGCTCTGGCTGAGTGGGACTACCAGGCTGGAAATTGTTCTGCCGGCCATGCTGGGCGTTCACGCCCTGATTGGCGTCGGTGAAGGGTTGATCACGGTTGCCGCTCTGGCCTACATTGAACAAACTCGCCCAGACCTGCTTAACGCGGAAAAAACTACCCGGGAAGGAGGTAGGGGATGGATTGTGGGAAGTGTCCTGGTAACCCTGGCGGCTGTGCTGATCTCTCCGCTCGCCTCCGGCAGTCCCGATGGACTGGAGCGTGTGGCTGAAAACCTGGGCTTCCTGGGCAGCGGTCAGGATGCGCCTTACCAGATCCTGCCTGATTACACGATTCCCTTTCTCGGGGAAACGGCTGTTTCAACCATTCTGGCTGGCGTGGTCGGTGCAGTGATCTTGATGGGCCTCTTGATCCTGGTGGGTAGAAACCTGCGCAGGCGGACGGAGGTCTAGCCGGGGATACTTTGATTGAACCTGACTGCCGCATTCAGAAGGATGGATTGGATGGATAAACTCAGTTGTTTGAAGGTTGCCTTTTATGCACGTTGATGTTTTTGATCAATTCCATTTCTCAGAAAGCAGAGTGCACTCGCTTGATCCTCGCGTGAAAGTGGTTATTACGGTAGCCTTTATTTTGTCCAACGCCATTCTGCCTGATGGCAGCTGGCTTGCCCTGGCGCTGGCCTGGTTGTTTCTCCTGCTGGGGAACGACCTGTCAAATCTGGGACTGGGTTTTACTTTGAAGCGCTCTTTGATAGCCCTGCCATTTGCCCTGGTCGCTGTGAGTGCGATCTTCTCCCCCCTGGGAGAACCGCTGGCAGATTGGGATCTGGGTTTTATGATCCTGGTTCCTACGGATGCCGGCTTGATCCGATTTGCCAGCATCATGCTCCGATCCTGGCTGTCGGTCCAGATCGCAATTCTGCTGGTGGCAACCACGCAATTCCCTGATCTAATTCATGCCCTGGAGCATCTGCGCCTGCCCCGGACGCTGACCACCATCATTGCCTTTTTATTCCGCTACCTGTTTGTACTCACCAATGAGGTTCACCGGATCCAGCGGGCTCGAAAATCCCGCAGCGCCCGTTTGCCCAATGTCCGTGGAGGTGGAAATTTGGGTTGGCGGATCAAAACGACAGGCAGCATGGTCGGGCAGCTCTTCACCCGCAGTTATGAACGCTCCGACCGTATTTACCAGGCCATGATCTCCCGTGGGTATACCGGTCATATCCGGACTTTGAACCCTCACCAGGTCAAGAGCCAGGATTGGCTGGTGCTGGGGATTTCCGCCGGGATGCTGATCTTGATTCAACTCGTAGGATGGATTCTCTAATGCCAGTTAAACATAAAACTCCCTTTGAATTGATCATTCCTGAGTGTGAAGGGGATCTGCTGCAGATCCAGGATCTGCATTTTGCCTACCCGGATGGACATCAAGCCCTGCGGGGCATCAACCTGTCTATTTGCGAGGGAGAGAAAATTGCCCTGGTTGGCCCGAATGGAGCGGGAAAATCCACCTTAATGCTGCATTTGAACGGGATACTGGGAGAGGACACCCCGATCACCATTGCTGGTCTTAAGCTGGAGAAGGGAAATCTGCCGCTGATTCGAGCCCTGGTAGGGCTGGTTTTCCAGAATCCAGATGATCAGCTTTTTTCGCCCACTGTTTTCGAGGATGTAGCTTTTGGCCCCCTGCATATGGGATTGCCTGAGGAAGAAGTCCGGTTGCGCGTGGAAGAAGCCCTTGCGGCAGTGGGGATGGATAATTTTGGAAGCCGGCTGTCCCACCATTTATCCATGGGCCAAAAGAAAAGGATCTCCATCGCCACGGTGCTCGCCATGCATCCCCAGATCCTGGTGCTGGATGAACCTACCGCGGGATTGGATCCCCGGGCCAGGCGCTCGCTGATAAATTTCCTGCGGGATCTGCCGATTACCATGCTGGTTTCCACGCATGACCTGCGGATGGTAGCTGATCTGTTCCCGCGCATGGTCATCATGGATGAGGGAAAGATTGTGGCTGATGGCCAAACCCAGCTGCTTCTAAAAGATGAGGATTTGCTGCTCGCTCATGGATTGGAATCCCTGTCCTGACAAAACTGCTGTCCAGTGGGCTAATTTAATCATTTCAAAAAGAGGTTCTGCCCATGCAGCTGAATTTGCCCCCCATAGAGGAAATCAACCACCTCCCCCCCCATGGCGGGGAAAAATACAACCGGCTGATATTTGAGAAATCCCCTTATCTTCTGCAGCACGCTGCCAACCCTGTGGATTGGTATCCCTGGGGAGAGGACGCATTTCAGCAAGCTCAGCAAGAGGACAAACCTGTTTTCCTTTCCATTGGTTATGCCACCTGTCACTGGTGCCATGTTATGGAGAGAGAATCCTTTGAAAACCCGGTGGTGGCGAACCTGATCAACAAGCACTTTATCCCGATTAAAGTGGATCGGGAGGAGCGCCCGGATATCGACCAGATCTACATGGCAGTTTGCCAGGCTGTCACTGGTACGGGAGGCTGGCCGCTGACAGTTCTCCTGGCGCCGGACAAGAAGCCCTTTTTTGCAGGGACTTATCTCCCCCCTGAAGGCCGCTCCGGCAGAACGGGTTTGATGGAATTGATCCCCAAAGTGGCGGATTTATGGCAGAAGAAAAGGGATGAGCTGCTGGGAAGCGCTGAGATGATCACCAGGCATTTGCAGGAAACTACTCAGAAACCCCGGGGAGAAATGGATCCGGATGTCGTCCGCCAGGCGTTTGACCAGCTGAGCGGGCGCTTTGATCCTGTCCAGGGAGGGTTTGGGACGGCACCGAAATTTCCCTCTCCTCATAATCTGTTGTTTTTAACCCGCTATTGGCAGCAGACAGGTGATAGGCAAGCTTTAGAGATGGTTGAAAAAACACTCCGGAAAATGCGCCTGGGTGGAATTTTCGATCAGATTGGCTACGGTTTCCATCGCTATTCTACGGACGCTGCCTGGCGTCTTCCCCACTTTGAAAAAATGCTTTACGATCAGGCCATGCTTACGATGGCTTATATGGAAGGCTTTCTTGCCACAAGAAAGGAAGAGTATGCCCGGGTTGTCCGTGAAGTGCTTACTTACGTCCTGCGGGATATGACCGCTCCAGGAGGAGGTTTTTATTCTGCTGAGGATGCGGACAGCGAAGGGGAGGAGGGCTTGTTTTATCTCTGGACCAAGGATGAATTCCAGGAACACCTCGGTCCAGAAGCAGATCAGCTTTTTTCCTCCCTGTTTAATTTCCAGGAAGAAGGGAATTATGCAGATGAAGCCACGCGCAGCCTGACAGGAAGGAATTTGCTGTATTTGAGCGATCCCCTGGAAAAGCTGGCAGGCGAAGTCAATTTCCAGCCGGAAGGGCTGGCACGGTTATGGGAAGACCTCCGGGCACAGCTTTTCGCTATCCGGGAAAGACGGGAACACCCCCTTAAGGACGATAAAATATTAACGGATTGGAATGGCTTGATGATTGCAGCGCTGGCGAAAGCTGGTGCAGGACTTGGGGAAAGCGCTTATATCCAGGCGGCCAGTAGGGCAGCCGATTTCATCTGGACCCATCTACGGGATGAAAACGGAAAACTGCTCAAACGCTACCGGGATGGAGAAGCCGGGCTACCAGCCCACCTGGATGACTATGCTTTTCTGATTTGGGGATTGCTGGAACTGCATCAGGCTGATTTTCAGACCGGGCATCTGGAAAGGGCCCTCGACCTGACAGAGATCATGGTAGATGATTTTTGGGATCAGGAAAATGGGGGATTTTTCTTCACTGCCAGGGGCCAATCCGATCTTATCCAACGCCGCAAGGAAATCTATGATGGCGCTATTCCCTCCGGAAATTCGGTCGCTCATAATATCCTGATCTGGTTGGGACGCATGCTTGCCAGACCGGAATTCGAAGATATGGCTCTCTCAATCCGGGAAGCTTTTTCTGCTCAGGTCAATCAAATCCCCCTGGGTCATACCCAGCTGATGGTCGGCTTGCTGGCAGGGGAGAGCCCACCCTGTCAGGTGGTGATATCCGGGAACCCAGAGGACCCTGATACCCAAGAAATGATCCGCAGGCTGCAATCACACTATTTCCCTTCTAAAGCAGTGCTCCTTCGCCCTGACCACCCGGATGAGGTCTTGCTCGATCTGATTCCCATACTCAAAGAACAAACCTCCCTGGATGGAAAAGCGACCGCTTATGTGTGCCGGGATTTCCGGTGCTCCCAACCAACCACAGACCCGGATCAAATGATCCGACTGCTCCAGACAGTCTAGTTGGGGAATCCAATTACATTTAATTCAATCAGAGCAGTAAGGAATTCCGGAGTCCGGCCGCGGTGCCAGCCCTGTAACTGGCGGTTGTTATTGGTATACTTGGTTTGGATTCCCCTGATCTGGAATATAAGGATTGTTTATGTACATTTGTATTGATTTTGACGGCACCATTGTCGACCACCGCTTTCCGGAAATTGGCCCGCCAGTGCCCGGTGCCCTGGAATGGCTGGGGAAATTCCAGAACGCCGGGGCTAGACTGATCCTGTTCACGATGCGCTCTGATGGAGGGCGCAATGGGGATGTGCTGACCGCCGCTGTAACTTACTTGCAGGATAATGGTATCCAGCTCTATGGGATCAATAAAAACCCCACCCAGATTCACTGGACCAGCAGTCCAAAGGCTTACGGACAGCTTTATATCGATGACGCTGCCTTCGGATGCCCGCTGATCCAGCCGGATGGCTTTGAGCGGCCCTGCGTGGACTGGGATGTTGTTGGCCCGGGCGTGATGAAAATGCTGGAAGAGTGACTGCGAGGGCAAACAGGAGAACTCGGTAACTGAACGGGGGGATCTCGGTTATATATAAATATGTTGCTAGATTGGGGAGGGGAACATGCCAGCAGATTCTGAACGACTTGTCAAAGACCTGCTATCCAGAGCTGGCATTGAGATCGGAGGACAGGATCCCTGGGATATCCAGGTCCATGACAGCCGATTTTTTGACCGCGTGCTGCGGGAAGCGGCCCTGGGATTGGGGGAATCTTATATGGATGGCTGGTGGGATTGCCAGGCAATCGACCAGTTGATTGATCGGGTTTTGCGAGCCCGGTTGGATCAGGAGATCCGGGGAAATTGGAAAATCTTGCTGCAGTTACTGCGGGCTCAGGTGTTGAATCTGCAGTCTCCAAAACGGTCCTTTGAGGTCGGTGAAAAACATTATGACCTGGGCAATGATCTCTATCGGGTAATGTTGGACAGCCGCCTGAATTACACTTGCGCTTACTGGAAGAACGCCAGCACCCTGGATGAGGCCCAGGAAGCGAAGTTGGAATTGGTCTGCCAGAAGATCGGTTTAGAGCCGGGGATGACGGTGCTGGAACTGGGTTGCGGGTGGGGAAGCTTCGCGAAATATGCGGCTGAAAAATATGGTGTTGAAGTGCAGGGTGTTACTGTCTCCAGGGAACAGGTGGAACTGGGGATGGAGCTCTGCCGGGGCTTGCCTGTAGAACTGCGCCTCCAGGATTACCGGGAAGTTTCCGGGCAATTTGATCGAGTGCTTTCCATTGGCGTTATGGAGCACGTGGGATGTAAGAATTACCGCACTTATATGGAAGTTGTTGACCGCACCCTGAAGCCGGGAGGGATCGGGTTTTTCCACACGATTGGCGCCAACACCAGCCAAAGACGAACAAATGCCTGGACTCAGAAATATATCTTCCCCAATGGGATGCTGCCCTCGATCGCTCAGCTCGCTGCCGCAATGGAGAATTTGTTTATCATTGAAGACTGGCACAATTTTGGTCCGGATTATGATCCTACCTTGATGGCCTGGCATAAGAATTTTGAGGAAGCCTGGCCAGGGCTGGAGAATAGATATTCAGAGCGGTTTTATCGCATGTGGCGCTATTATTTGCTCAGTTCCGCGGGAGGATTCCGGTCCAGATCCAATCAGCTCTGGCAGGTTGTATTTACGCGCCTGGGGGATCCGCAACCGGATTGTCGTTTGTCATGAAAAAATATCGGGTTGTGATTGTTGGCGGCGGCCCCGCAGGGGCAGCCTGTGCGGGAAAGCTCATTAAGGCTGGTCTGGAACCCCTGGTGGTGGATAAGCAAACCTTTCCCCGCCAGAAAATCTGTGCCGGTTGGCTGACACCGGGGGCGTTCGAATCCCTGGGAGTGCGCCCCGAAGAGTATCCGGCCGACTTGAGTGTCTTTCCCTATTTGAAAGTGTATCTGCATGGTTTTCCGATCCGCCGCCGAGGAAAGCAGTACGCCATCCGCCGGCTGGAATTCGATCACTGGCTGTTGGAGCGATCAGGGGCGGAAGTCATCCACCATGAAGTTAAAAGCATTCAGCCCTGTGAACGAGGATACTGCCTGGATGGGCAGATCGAAGCCGAGATCCTAGTCGGCGCAGGGGGAACACATTGCCCTGTCTATCGGAGATTCTATGCGGGCACGCAGCCCCGCAGCGGCGCAAAGATCGTCGCCCTGGAGGATGAATTCCAGCACGATTGGACTGACCAGGTCTGCCGCCTGTGGTTTTTTGAAAACGGCCTCCCCGGTTATGCCTGGTATGTGCCCAAGAAAGGAGGATTTGTCAACATCGGAGTGGGAGGGAACGCGGAAATTCTCCAGCAGCGGGGTGCGACGATCCAAGGACAGTGGGAGTACCTGGTGGCGAAAATTCGCAGGATGGGATTGGTTGAGAAAGACAACCTGAACCCCCGTGGTTATGTGTATCACTTGAGGGGGAATGATTTCAAAGCGCCTGCAGACAATCTTTATCTCATAGGCGATGCTGCCGGTTTGGCTACATTGGATATGGGGGAGGGCATTGGGCCTGCGATCCTGAGCGGCCTGCTGGCTGCGGATGCGATCCTCGGCTGTTCCCCGTTAAGGTTTGATGCCGTGCCGAGATATTCCCTTCTTCCCCCCTGGTTGAGATGGCTTGCCCGCGGTTGAGAGCATAATATGCGCGTAAAAAAATCCCTGGCCGTTAGTTTTATGGTTTTAGTGCTATGCATTTCCTGCCAGGCATCTCCTTCCAATACGCCGGAAAACAGTGCTGATCACCAAACAAGCCAGGAAGCCCTGGCAGAAGAATCTGATCCAAGGCAAGCCCCCATTCCAGCAGGCAGCCTGATCCGGCCAGACGACCTGGTCTATCGTGGTTTTTTCAGACTGCCCTCAGGATCGGGGGAATCAAATTGGGAATACAGCGGTCAGGGATTGACCTATTATCCAGGTGGAGACCCGGCTGGGGAGGCGGATGGCTTTCCGGGGTCCCTGTTCGGTTTTGGCCATGATCACCAGCTTCAGGTTTCAGAGATCAGCATTCCAGCTCCAGTGATATCCGGGAATCTGGCGGATGCCCCCACGGCTGCTACCCTGCAGGCTTTTACCGATCTGACTGAGGGAGTTTTCCCGATTGAGCAGATGACCCTCCCCAGGGCAGGGTTGGCTTATCTATCTCATCCAGAACCCAGGCTGCACTTCACGTTTGGACAGCACTTTCAGGATTTTGAACCCTCACACGGCTGGGCTGGCCTTGATTTAAGCCAACCAGATGCTCGGGGAGCCTGGCTTTTTGGCGAATATAGCAATTATGTCACCAACGATTATCTGTTTGAGATCCCTTCCTCCTGGGCGGAAGCGATCACCCCTGGACCTATGCTGGCCAGCGGTCGGGCCCGGGAAGGGTTGTGGAGCGGCAGAGGCCCCGCCTTGTTCGCGTACAACCCGGCTGGAGTTGGGAATCCTCCTGTTCCTGGAGAGACATTGAGCGGAATCCTTCCCCTGCTGCTGTATGGAGAACAGCTGCTGGGACAGCCTGATATCGTCAGTGATCCATCCCAGTCCGTCATTGACTACCATGAGGCAGACCATTGGTGGGGTGGGGCCTGGTTGACGGCCGGAGATGCAGCCGCGGTGGTTTTGGCGGGAACCAAAGCCGTGGGGGAGGAATGGTATGGGTTTGCCAATGGCGTGGTATGGGAGCACGACTGTGCCGGGAGCCAGCCGCCCACCTGTCCGGATGTACCAGAATGGCCTTTTGACGACCGGGGTTTCTGGGCGGAGGATTTCCAGGCCCAAATGATCTTCTTTGATCCGGCAGAGCTGGCCGCGGTTGCCCGCGGTGAGATGGATAGCTGGGTGCCCCAGCCTTATGCCACATTGGTACTGGATCAGTATTTGTTGGCACCAGAGCTGGATCCAGCGATCTATAAGAGGGACCTGGTGGGAGCCATGGCGTTTGACAGAGAGAACGGCTTAATCTACCTGACCGAGAGGCTGGCGGATGAATACAAATCACTCATCCATGTCTGGGAAATTGACCGCTGAAGCGCTTTTCCTATGGTATGCTTAGGAAGTTAGAAAACTGATTGTGAAAAATCTACCAGAAAGGCAGCAGGTTGGATCGGGGAGAATCTCCTGTGAACATCATTCATCTTTCAGACCTGCACATTGGAAAATCCAATAATCTAATAAAAGCACACCGAATTATTGAATGGATCATTGGGAATCAAGATCTTCATCAATCGAACCTGGTGGTTATCAGCGGTGACATAGTCGATGATGGGGAAACCTGGCAGTTCAAAAAGGCCAGGGATCTCATAAACCGCTTGCGCGAAGCTGGTTATATTGTGCTGACAGTTCCAGGTAACCATGATTGTGGGCCGAACGGCATCCGCGAAAATCAGGCTAGCAAACGCGATTTCCGGGAAATGATCTCTCAAGTCGCTGAATATCCCGCGGTTATTATCAAATCAGGGCAGGCATTTGTGCTGCTGGATTCAATGGAAGCTGAGATGGAAAAGGGAGAACTGTGGAGCGCACAGGGCTATCTGGGCTTGCGCCAACTGCAGAAGCTGGATCTGCTGCTGGATGAACTGGCTGAGAATCCCGCGGTTGAGAATGTCATTTTGGTCCTGCACCATCATCCCTTTGATTATTTGTTCTACCATGGCCTGCGCGATCACGCTGATCTAAAAGGAGTCATCTCCCGCAGGGAGGGACGACCTCCCCGCGTGAATGCCCTGCTGTTTGGCCATAAGCATCTGGATCACCGCTTCAACGATCCGGAAGACAATAAAGAGGACTTATACGGGATTGATCTGATCTTTTCCTCTGGCCAGACAGTAGAGCGGGGCGAAGATGGAAAAATGGCCCTGCCGGTGATCGATTTAGAGAACAAAACTATTCAGCGCTACCGGATCTCCTGATCCTGCCATCCCGAATGATATCCGTTCAGTTATGTTAGCTAATGACTCTCAACTCAAGCGAGGAATCCAGGCCGGGCTGCCCATCGCCCTGGGATATTTTCCCATTGCGATCGCTTTCGGTGCCCTGGCAGGCCAGGCCCAGCTGAGCTGGCTGGAAGCAGTGCTGATGTCTTGCCTGGTTTTCGCGGGGGCAAGCCAGTTTGTGGGAGTCAGCTTGCTGCTGGCCGGGACCGGGTACCTGCAGATTATTGCAGCCACATTTTTCCTGAATATGCGGCATTTGATCATGAGCCTGGCAGTGAATGACCAAATGCGAGGTTTCCCGCCGGCCTGGAAGAGGGGGCTGTCCTTTTTTATCACCGATGAGACCTTTGCCTTGTTAACCCTGGGAGAAGGTGAGAACTCTCCCCCCCGGACAGCTGCCTTTATAGCCGGGTTGATGATAACCGCTTACCTGGGCTGGGTGTCTGGCACCCTGGTGGGAGGATTGAGTGCGGGCTTTATTCCCGCTCAGATCACAACAGGGATGACGGTGGGTTTGTATGGACTCTTTATTGGCTTGCTGGTCCCGGCTGCAAAAAAATCACGCCCCTTCGCTGTGATTGCGGTTCTGAGCATGGTTATAAATTGGGGGTTAGGACATTGGGTGGAAAGCGGATGGTCTGTTGTGCTTGCTACCGTTCTGGCAGCAGGAGTGGGGGTTCTTATAATTGGAGGAGAGGAATGAAAATACTCCTGCTAATTCTAGGCATGGCTCTGGTTACCTATCTTCCCAGGCTGCTGCCGGCAATCTTCCTGGATCGATTTCAATTTCCGGCCTGGTTCCAAACTTGGCTGAAGAGCATCCCTTATGCCGCTCTGGGAGCATTGATCTTCCCGGGTGTGCTATTGGTTGATAAGGAACAGCCGCTGATCGGCTTGCTGGGCGGAGCTGCTGCGCTGGGTTTGTCCTTGTTGAACCTGCATATCACCCTGGTGATGGCAGGATCGATCTGCACGGTTCTCCTTTTCCAATATTTTTTTGTATAGCTACTCTGGCAAATCATCCAGAAGCTGCTGGATTGTGTTTTTATATTCCTGGAACGCAGAACGGCCCTGGGGAGTGAGTTGTATCTTACTCTGGGGCTTTTTACCCTGGTAACCTTTTTGGACCTTGACATACCCTGCAGCCTCTAATTTTCCGAGATGCGTGGCCAGATTACCCCAGGATAAACCAGTTTGATTCTTGAGGAAGACATAATCCAGGCTTTCCACGACATAGAGGATCATCAGGATAGTTAAACGAGCCGGGGCATGAATGATGAGGTCAATCTCACCCAGGGGTTGATTGTCGGGGAACTTTTGCTGCTCTTTCATTCCAGCCCCGCCTGATCGGTTAAGGGATATGTCTGAATAACTCGCAGCATGAGAAATAATCCCCAGAGGATGATGCCCCCAGCCAAGACACCAAAAACAACTGGCCAACCGTGGTGAGAAAAACCATGGTTCTGGTAGAGATATTCACCGACAAATGGCGTGAGCGCAGAAAATACGCCGTAGAGATAGAAGCGGGGATTCTCGATCATGTACCCGCCCAGGCTGAATCCGATCAGGAGCAGAATAGAGAGAGGCAGCCATCCTGGAAGATTGAGGATACCAATAAAGGCTAGTAAACCCAACCCAAGAGCAGCCAGGTTAAAAACAAGGATCACCAGGTTGAGGTGTTTGAGGCGTTTGACACGATAGGCTCCGAATTCGATCTGCCCGATCCGGGGTTGTAGGTGATTTTTGCGTAAAGCCCGGAGGCCAAGATAGACCAGTCCCCAGAATGGCAAAAAGACGGCTGAGGACCAGAAATCCCCCATGGTCTCGCTAAGCAGGGGGGCAATTGAAAACATCAGCAGCAGGCAACCAATATGAATGTCAATGATCCCGTCCTGAGTGGAAGCTCGGAAAATTTTGCGTTCAAGGTCTTTTAGGCTGGTGGGGGCAGTCATCATTCCTCCATTCTGTTTCGAAATAAAAGTACTTTGAAAAACAAAGTAAATATATCAAATTGTCTCAGCCCTGTCAAGAGCTAATCCTTAACTGATCTCAATATTGATTCAATTGGTGCGCGGATTTAGGGTAGAAATTGGCTATAATTGGCTTATATCATCCTGACCTGTTATGAAATTGATTTTTTCCAGAGAGTGCTTGTGGGGATAACGGTCATCGATTTTCTCTTTCTGCTGCTTACAGGTGAGAACGCCAACATAATCAGTAATTGTAGTGGGTCTGGTTGATAGTAAGGAGTGCCTATGCCGGAAAAAGGTAATTTTGATCTCGATTATCTCCTGGAAAACATGCAGCCTGTCCTGGAGGAAGAGGAGCTGGTTTTTTGCAGCCTGCCCCCTGATCAGGCAGAAAAGTATTTCCCTCTCTGCCAGGGCTATTATCGTGAGCGAGAGGGGATTACCGTCATTATAGGCAGGCACCTGGCAGACCTGGATGGCCTTCATTACGACTTCGTATTTAAAAGGATCACACTGGATGTTCTCTCAAGCCTGGGAGCAGTGGGATTCCTGGCCAGGATTAGCGAGGTTTTAGCAGCGCAGGGGATCAGCGTCAATGTGGTCTCAGCGTTCTATCATGACCATCTTTATGTGCAGTCTCACCAGGTCCAAGCGGCGATCGAGACCCTGACACTCTGGCAGGATAAACTCTCGGAGTAAATCCAGGGGGGAGTGCAGAAACCTGGCAGGGATAGTAGTGTTAATGATTCCAAAGGAGTTGGCATGAAAAAATGGCAGTGGATCGTGCAAATGGTTCTCCTGCTCCTGCTGGTTGGGACAGGGGTTTACCTGGTGAATTCCTTTCAGAGAACCCTTTCTAACCAGCTGCTGCCGGTGAAGGAAATGGCAGGTTCCTTATCCACCCAGGTGGCTGAGGTATTGCATCCTACACCTACGATCATTCCAGATCCGGTGACAATCATTCATGAAGTTCGCAGCCTGGCCCGCCTGGAAACCATTAAATTTTCCTTGGAAAAGATCATCACTGCGGAAACCCGTCAGGGAGTATTTGAATGGCTGGTTGGCGATCGGTTGTTGTTTGTCGCCCATGGCGAGGTGATCGCAGGTGTGGATTTGATCAAGCTCAATCCGGAGGATCTCCGTCTGGAAGATGATGTCCTTTTTGTCACTCTCCCGGAAGCGGAAATATTTGTCGTGGCGATCGATAACCAGAAATCCTATGTCTATGATCGGGAAACTGGGATCTTCACTCAGGGAGAAGTCGATCTGGAAACTGAAGCCCGCCGGGCAGCTGAGTTGGAAATTGAAGCAAGCGCTCTCGAGGATGGGATCTTGGATCTGGCAGCGCAGAACGCAGAAAGTTTCCTGGGACGCCTGTTTGTGGATCTGGGCTACACCAAGGTGATTTTTGAGTGATGCCTTTCCTTCTCAAATATGTAAAAAAGATTTGAAAGGGGTAGCAGCTGCTGGCTTATTGATGATCGGGAACAACATACAGACCCGCATCGCGGAGCACGTAAATCAGGGCCTCTGGGTTGACTTTCAGGAACTGGTCCAGGAAATCCCGCAGGGTTTGCTGGGGTGATCCTTTTTCCTTCAGGGGGTCCAAACGGTAGACCTCTTTTAATTCCACTGGATCCATTTCTGAGAGGATCTTGATCTGGCCTTCCCCCAGAGATTTTAATATTCTCAAGGTATCGACCGGTTTTTGATTGCCAATTCGAAAAGTGTCCAGGCCGCATTTATTGTTAATGATCCAATCCATGGCTGGGCCCAGATCCATCCCCTGAACGGCTTGCATGCTTTCTTGATAGCCCTCAGTCCCCACCCCGTCCTGGCAGGGGGCCAGCAACAAGATCGTTCCACCGGGCTTTCTGGCGGCATTCCAGGCGGCATGAATGGCTTTGCCGGCCTGGTAGAGGTTGATGCCGAGTTCTCCTGCGGAAATGATCACCAGATCAGCTGGCCGATCAACCTGGATCTCGCGTCGCTGCTGGAGCTGTTTACCGGCCAATTCGTGCAGGGAGATGATGTTGCCGGCGTTGATCCTGGTGATTATGTCATGATCCATGATGGCGTCAATGCAGAAGACAGCTGTGTGTTCCTGTACCTTCTGAGCCATCTCTTTCATGTCAGCGATCACCGGGTTGCCGGCTGTATTCCCCAGACGGCATACGGATTTGAACCCAAGATCGATATCAAACATGCGCGTGTGGTTGGTATTGGTAGTGATCCTGCCCGCTACACCGGGGAAGAGTTGTTTGACGGTCCCTGCCAAACCGGCAAAATAATGGTATTCGGAATCCGTAACGGGGATCAAGAGGCAGGCATGATATGCATCCTGGTTGATGGTGATGGGTGTGTTGCTGGTTGAAATTCCCAGGTCTACTAGATTTTCCTGATCGTTGTGGATCAGGATCTGGTTCCTGTATTCCTCGAAGATTTCATCACCCAGGATACTGTCCCGGATCTCCTGTTCTGTAGGGGGACGGTGGGTCCCGCTGGCTATCAAAATGCCCAGATCTTCCTTTTTAACGCCGCAATTGTGGATCAAATAACCTAGAAGATGGGGATACAGTATCCGGGTGTGGAGATTGGGCCGCGTATTATCGTCGGCGATAAGGAGTACTTTTTTCCCTGATCCGGGATAATTGCGCTTGACCATCTCGAACAGAGGAAGGGAATCCACGGCGTTTTCAAGAGCCTTGATGAGCGCGGCTGGTATATCACTGATTCCGGATTGAGTATCAGGCGCATCGATAATCCGGATTATCCCCCTGTTGTCTGGTAAAAATCGATTTATTCTTTGAGATCCATAGCTGATACTGATATCTAGATAACCCATAATCAACTTTCTCTTCTACAAACAAGAAATTAGACCTGATTGCATATTCCGTATAATCTACAACAGGTGAAGGAAAATAGCAAGAGTTCTGTGGATTTTCTCCCCCCAATTGTTGACTTCTGGATTGATTCACTCCCCAGTAATTGTGATAGAATATCCCCTGTTTAATGGTGCTGGAGTCCACCGAAAACCGCCATTCTGCTGATGACTCCTAGATCTTCTCACTAGGAGAATCAGAGATATGCGAAACCTTTTTTAATCGGTTTGGGTGGATTTATGGGGGCTATTCTGCGTTTTTCTGTGAGCGGGTTTATCCAGCAATGGTTCAAGAGCGTCAATTTTCCCTACGGCACCCTGGCAGTCAATTTATTGGGCTGCTTCCTGATTGGTGGGTTATCTCACGCGGCTGAGCTGCGCGGTTTGCTGAGCGCTGAAGCCAGGTCATTTATTTTTATAGGCCTGCTGGGCGCGTTTACCACCTTTTCAACCTTTGGGAATGATACTGTCAGCTTGTTCAGGGAGGGGGAAGACATCCTTTCCTTGCTGAACATTGGTCTGCATCTGGTTTTGGGATTGGCGGCGGTTTGGCTGGGGCAAACGCTGGTCTCACTGCCCGCCAAGTAAAACCGGTTTGCCCTAGAGCAGATTAAATATTAAGGCTAGCTTCTCGGCAGCGGAGAACTCATCCGCTGTGTTGAGGTTGAGAAAAGTATGTTCTACGCCGGCGGCTTCGATGGTTTCCAGAGGATCCAGAATCTCGACCCTGGCCTGGTCATGCCAGGAATTCATCCGCCATAGATCCCTGCCGACAGCATCCTGAACAATGGATAAACAAGTGCTGACCCGGTACAAGCCGTGCAGTGGTTCCATGCCCTGGCTGGTGCTGGGAAGCACCGCATCTGCGCCCGAGATCCGGATTTGTTCCAGAAGGTGAACCATCAGCGGCGGACTGGCAAAGGGCATATCTGCGGCGATCAACCCCATATAAGGCGTCTCGGCAACTGTAAGCGCAGTAAGCAGCCCTCCCAGGGCACCTCTGTCGGGAAGGACATCCCTGTGCAGCGGGAGTCCCAGGTATTCATACCCCGAACAATCATTACAGATAACCCGGATCTCGCTTTCCAGATCTGTGAAACGATCTCGCAAACGTTCTATCAGGGGGACTCCCAGGAATGGCATCAAGCTTTTGTCTGTGCCCATCCGGGTAGACTTCCCGCCTGCCTGGAGTACGATTGTCAGCATATTCAGATTATAATGACAAACAGAAGGTTATGGTGTGTTTTATCATTGGAGAAGGGGGAGGGATGGCTATGAGACTTCAGGACTATCTGGATCAATTCACAAGAATTGGGGGGTTGGCTGAAAAACTTGATAACGATGTCGTGCGCTGCCTGGCCTGCGCCCATTCCTGCCGCCTTAAACCTGGGGGGCGAGGTGTCTGCAAGATCCGTTACAACCAGGATGGCCAGCTCCGGGTTCCCTGGGGCTACGTTTCCTCACTGCAGGTTGACCCGATCGAAAAAAAACCCTTCTACCATTTTCTCGCTGGAGCTGACGCGTTGACATTCGGCATGTTGGGATGTAATCTTCGCTGTGATTACTGCCAAAATTGGCTAACGTCCCAGGCCTTGAGGGAGGAAGGCACGGACCATCTGGCGGATTATTTGCGAGTTCTCCAGCCGGAGGAAGTCGTGGATCATGGAGTGCGGCTGGGTGCTGAAGTGGTGGCTTCTTCTTATAACGAACCACTGATCACCTCTGAGTGGGCCAGAGATATTTTTGACCTGTCGACCAAGGTGGGAATGAAAAACGTCTATGTTTCCAATGGGTTTGCCACCAGGGAAGTGCTGGACTACCTTAAGCCCTGTTTGCAGGGCTTTAAGGTTGATCTAAAAACCATGCAGCCGGCACATTACCGTGAGCTGGGCGGGGGTTTGCAGCCTGTTCTGGACAGCATCGCCTATGCATTTGAACTGGGTATGTGGGTTGAAATTGTGACTCTCCTTGTGCCTGGATTCAATGATTCAGAAGAAGAGCTAAAAGATCTGGCCAGCTTTATTCACTCTGTTTCACCGGAAATACCCTGGCATGTAACCGCTTTTCGGCCCGAGTACAAAATGCGCGCTAAGCCCAGGACGACGGTCAGGCAAATTCTTGATGCCGTTGAAATTGGTTATCAAACCGGTCTGCAGTATGTGTATGGGGGGAACCTACCAGGCAGTCTTGGTAAATATGAACATACCTCCTGCCACAACTGCCAGGCTGTGCTGATCAAACGCTGGGGATTTTCAATCCAGCAGTATCGCATTACAAGTGAAGGCAAATGCCCCGAGTGCGGAACGAAGATTCCTGGGTATTGGCGTTAGTTTGGATTTCCCAGCAGACAGATATTCAGAATGTTTCCTGAGCGGGTTATTTTAAGATCTCCAGCCGGAGGATGTTCTTCTCAATCCCACCGAACTGGTATTTATAGCTCTCGTCTCCGCGCATGAAGTCCAGACCTGCTCGCCCATGATCGATTGCCCAATTGATGATCTTGCCCAGCAGGACCCAACCGGGGGAAATGTTCTCAAACAGCGGGTCGATGCCAGAATTATAGACCCAGATTTGATCGTTGAAATCAAAATTCAGGTAACCGGCCGCCTTGATATCCCCGACTAGCAAAAAAGCCAGCTGCAGCCATCCTTCCCGAAACGCTTCCCTGGCAGAGATTTTCATTTGTTCAACCATCTTTTCAGTCAAGAAGATCTCTTTCTGGGGGTGATTGGCCATGAGCTTCAGAAATGCGTCCAGCTCGTCAGTGAGGGAATCTTCCTCTTTAACAATGTACCAGGAGACAGGCAGGAAGTAGTTTTCGGCTTTGGTGATCTTCTTTTCGATTTCACGCCGATAGCGGTTTTTGAGTGTGCCAAGATAGTCCTCCCAACTACCAGGCAGCTGGAGGTAAGGCGCAGGTGAGATCACCTCTTGCTTGACCTGGTACCCTGCCTGGGAGGCCCTTTCCTCAAGGAATGGCAGGGAGGGAGAATCTTCCCGCAGGTTGTATAAGTCCAAGGCTTTCCAGGTTGGGAATTTCTCATCCTGCAGATAAGTGAAGAGAGCTGTAATGAATGAGTTTAGTTTATCCTGTGAGGCAATGAAATCAAGATAATCTGAGATTTCAAAACTTCCCAGGAACATTAACCGCTCCCCATTCAGAAATAGGGGAGCGATGGCAGTCAGTGAACCATCCGCATCCCGGTCAGCCAGGATAGCCAGGGTTCCTTGATTCCATTCACCTCCTCCCAGGGTGTTCCACCAGCTGGATAGATATTCGTGGCGCAAGAACGGCACGCGACTTGCACTGGAGAGTAGCAGTCTGTTCCAATCCTCTTTCAGGGCCAGGAAGTCCGGCGCAGATTGGATTAATTCAATGCTCATTCAGTCCTCGGAAAAGGTGGTTGTGGCTCCGCCCCTCATTTTACCAGTATAATAAAAGCAGCAACCAATTCCACCTGGAAAAAACCATATGACTACCCGTTTTGATCTCAACATTTTGCCCATAAATCACCAGATGGGAAAAACTGTCTCAAAGCTGCCCGGATTGTTAACAGCCAGCCCTCCCCGGCGCTCCCCGAGGAGGAGGACACAGGAAAAACTTCTCCTGCACCTGCGCCTGGAAGGGAATGCGCCGTTATCTGACACGGCAATGGGACAGCTTCTCACCAAATTGGCGGAAGTCTACTACGAGACTGAAGGTTCAACCACCTCTGCTCTTAGAAATGTTACAGATGTTCTCAATAAGTATCTTCTGGACCGAAACTACCGGGCTGCTTCCCGGGGATTAAAGGCAGTTGGATATTTGACCCAGGTGGTCCTCAGGGAAGACCGGATCTTATATGCCCAGTGTGGACCGACCTATATTTATCATGTCACACCTGAGACAGTCGTGGATCTGCATGACCCTGACCTTTCTGGAGCAGGACTGGGACTCGGGAAATCATTCAAGGTCCGTTACCACCAGATCTACCTCCAGCAAAACCAGATCCTGATCCTGGCAGCGGAGAAACCCCCTACCTGGACAGAAAACCTTTTCAAGACCCTGCCGCGGTTGAAATTCGGCGCATTGATCAGGCGTTTGCTGCATAAAATTGAAGGCAACCTTGAAGCGGTTGTGCTCTTCCCATTGGAAGGTGAATCCCAACTTAAGGTCATTGAGCCAATTTGGGCTGCTGATGGCAGGATTATCAATCTACCTGATCTGGAAGACACTGCGGTAGAAACCCGCCAGCAGGAAAGAACAGTTGAGAGGGTGGTTGAAGCCGAACAGGCCCCAGCGCCAGTTATCGAAGAACCAGCAGTCGAGTTGAAGGAAGAAAAAGATCTCCCTCCCCTGGATATCCCTGAGGTAGCAGGCGCGATTGCAACCCCTCCTTTGGACAACGAGAAATTGGTGTCTGTGGAAGAAAAGAATCCCGATCTGGCTGCGCAAGTCGCGGTTGGGATCGCACCGAAGCTGGAAGAAATCCAGGCCTCCAAAATCTGGGGAAAGCTCGGTGAAATCAGCGGGCAGGCAGGGAATCAGATCAAGAAAGCCTGGCATGGATTACTGGGATTGATCAGCAGGACCCTGCCAGATGATCAAGTCCTGGATCTGCCCTCCTGGACATTAAGCTTGATTGCCATTCTTGTTCCGCTTCTGATGGTGATCATTGGGAGTGTGTTTTACATCCGCCGCGGACGGAATCATCTCTATGAGGATCATTTCTCGCAGGCTCAGACATTAATGGCCTTAGCGCTAACCCAGCTTGATTCTCCAGATTATTACCAAACCATCTCAGAGGCTATGCAAGAAGTCCAGGAAGCCAGGAGTTACCAGCAAACAGAGGAGGTTGAGGAGTTATTCTCCTCCTTGCGGCTTGAACTTGACACACTGGATCGGATCACACGCTTGGAATATCAGCCTTTATTCAGTCGGGGCCTGGGTGTTGATGTGACCATATCTGAAATCGTGGTGACAGCATGGAATGACCTCTATATGCTGAATGCAGACAAGGGTACTGTCATCTGGGCGCAGTCCAATCCAGATGGATACCGAATCATTGATGATTTCACTTGTGGGCCCATCGAAGGACATGTGACGGTAGGACCATTGGTGGATATTGCTGCCCTTCCCACCTCACAGCAGGACCAGGCAACCATTCTGGGGATCGATGAGAACCATACGATGATATTCTGCTATGCAGATCTTTCCGAATCTCCTGTGATCTTTGAAGATACGTCTTACACGCTGGGCAGGGGACCGGTCAAGGCCATCACGATGGCCAGCAGCGCTCCATATAATTTATATATTCTGGATCCCGAAAAGAGGGCTATCTGGATTGAATACCAGAGTCAGAATTACCATGAAGGATCCGAGTATTTTGGAGCGATTGACTCACCAGAGATGGCTGACGCGGTTGATTTGGTAACCAGCGGCAGTGAGCTATTCATCTTGCATCAGGATGGCTATATCACAAAATGCGTTACAGACAGAGCAGATTCTGATCCACTCTGTACAACGCCGTTCAATTTTTCAGATACCAGACCAGGACGTGAACCAGGCCCATTTATCGCCGGAGCGAGTTTTGATTCTTTCACCATCAAAGGTTCTCCGGGAATTGCCTTGTACATGCTTGATGCAGAGATCCTGGCTCTGTACAGGTTCAGCACCCAGTTGGAATTGCAGGAACAATTCCGCCCGGTGGAGGGTATCATCGATCAACCTGCCACTGCGTTTACCGTAACAATGAGCGATCGGGTATTTTTAGGAGTGGATGACCAAGTTTATACGGCCCAACTTCTTCCCTGAGGGGGATCATTCCTATTTTAATAAAAAGAGATCGGAGTCTAATCTTCCTCTTCTTCAAAGAGTTCTGTATCGGGAGACTGGAGCAGGATAATTGTGATATTATCATGCCCTCCCCGTAGATTTGCCAGGTCAACCAATTTGCCCAGGCGTTCGTCCTCACTGCCACCGCTTTCCAGGATTTCCAGGAATTCCTCATTTGCAACCAAATCTGTCAGCCCATCTGTACAGAGCAGCAACTGGTCACCAGGGATTAGGGGCAAACCCTGGTTGGCTTTGGCTTGTTCTTGATTCTCATTAAAGTCCAAATAAAGACGCAAGTCAGGTTTGATAGGGTCAGCAGAGCCCAGATAACTTCGGATTAGATGACGGCGGGGGTGATTGCGGGCTTCTTCCTCATTGATTACACCTGAATCCAGCGCTTCCTGCACCCAGGTGTGGTCAACATTCAGCTGTTGGACAATTTGGTCACGGATCAAGTAGATTCTCGAATCCCCCAGGGTGGCGATATAGAGGGCCTGGTCGATGACCAGCGCACAGACCACAGTAGATCCCATACCGCGGTGGGAATCATCCTCCGCTGATTCAGCAGTGATGCTGTGGTTGGCCTCAAGCAGCGCGCTTTTTAGTATCCAGGTGGGATCTGAACCATCACTTTCTGCGATGGCAGAAATGATGGTAGCAACGGCAATTTTTGATGCGATCTCGCCAGCTTTGTGCCCCCCTATTCCATCGGCGATAACAGCAACTAGAACTGGGGTATCATCGTCCTCGCTGATCGTAAAAGATGAGATCTGGTAGGAATCCTCGTTGATCCGTCCCTGGCTGCCCGGGTCTGTGATCGCAAAAACATTGAGATGGTGTTGTTTACTGGGAATCAATGTGAATTCTCCTCGTGTGCTGCCTGGGAGTTGGGTCTATTCTTGATCTGAAAACGAAAGGCCGCTTCCCCAATGTTTATAATATCACCATCTTTTAGTATGTGGGGGCTGGCTGGGGCTATTTGTTGGTAATTTATCCAGGTTCCAGCAATTGACCCAAGATCTGTGATCTGGTATTGATTTTCTTTCTGCAAGGAGATTCGAGCATGGTCCGCAGTGATCGATGGATGCTGAATGCGTATGACATCCTCCCGGGCAGAATTCCCGAGAGTAATCACAGGATCATTTATCTGAAGGGGCTCGGTGAAAAGCTGCTGGGATAAATCACTGACCGGTATCAGGCGGTAAGGACTGAATTCCATATTCTCTGCTGGGAGGGGCGGCCTATTAAAAAAGTGGAATAACTTCCTGTAGGTTCCAACAGACCGACTGCCCAGGTTCTTGATCTGGCTGGAAACACGATTGTTGCCCGGGTGGATCTTTCCCTGCCTGATTAACCCGATAAAGGTCAGCCCCAGCAGCAGGATCAATGCCAATCCCAGCATGGCAGAGCTGTTTTTTCTAGCAATATCCCAAGTGTCTTGGATCGGGAGAATGACTTCAACCCGAATAGGCGTTTCTACACTTAATCTACTTAATCCCATCTTGTCCACAGCTTCTAGAGTGAGGTAGTGTGTCCCGCTGATTTGGTACCGATCAAGATCCCATATGAAATGGTCATATGGGGGGGTGGTCTTGGACTCAAAGATTTCCCCATCCACTCTGAAAATCAATTCTTCCAATTCTCGGGGGTGGTGATCAGGGAATTCGACCAATATTGGCAAGCTAATTGAAGTTGGCTCGAAGCTGGCAGTCACACTGTCTTCGAGGCTCTCTTCAAGTGGAGTTCTGGTGATGGTTTGGGGTGGGGTGATGAAGATCGGGTTTGGAGGTTGGACATCGAGTGTAAATTCTCGAAGCCCCTCGATTTTTGAGGGAGTTGAAGCGATTGATACCTCCAGGGTATGGGTTCCTGAGGTCACGATGCTGGATTGATATCGCAGCAAATACGTGGTCCGGAGAGGGGCCAGGAGCTGACCAATATCTAACAGGGATTCCGCTCCAGAGAAGGTTAGATATTCCCCTCCGGTTTCCTCCGATAAGGTTTGGAGTTTCGCCGCTCCCGCTGTTTCGAAATAGGCTGGCGAGGAGACCAGTACCGTGTAAACCTGAACCTGATTATCTTTTGCCAGGGAGATCAAATTGTCGATGGGTTCAAACCCATCCGAGGAAGGCTGGGGAGAGAAGAAAAGGACAACTTTCTTCATGCCAGGTTGAGGGACAGGGTCTGAGGCGATCTCGATCGCACGGGCGAGAACATTGAAATTTGATTCTATCTCTCTTAGATCAGGGTCCAATTCTTCCAGGGCTTTGACCCAATCTGATTTCTTTTCTGTGTGGATCAGTTCCAGGCCCAGGCTATCGATGATACTCAAATCATCGGGAGCTGTATCCAGCGATTGGGCTGCCCAGTTGAGGAGAGATTCCTTGATATAGTCGAACCGCGATCGACGATTTATGTCCTGTATTGCAAAGGGGGAAGACAGATTTAACGCAGTCACCAGCTGGATTCCTGGATTTAAAGCCTGGATTTCAAGCAGATCCCTGTTGATGCTGTCCTCAAGGAGGGTGATTTGATCAAGCTGGAGATTTTCAAGACGGTTGCCATCCCTGTCCAGCGGATCGATGTAAACGGTGATTATAGGATAGGCTGAGGTATCCGGGATGGAAATGTGAACAGATTTCTCTGACTGCGCGCTGGCTCCGGATGTGCCAGAAAGCAGGATCAGGCTGAGCAGGAAGGTCCGAAAAAGGCAGGAGAGATGATTTCTTTTTTTCATAGTTAATCACTGCCATTGTACCAAAAAGGGAGTAGCTGAGGTTTGCGTTTAATTAACAGAAAAAAGTAAAATAACAACCTGGAGAAAAAGGATGATTTCTCTGTGTGATAGAATTTGTTGTATTGAATAAAACAAAACCTGGCTTAAACTTATTATCAGTTGGCTATGAAAGAATACCTTCTGGCATCCAAATCACCCCGGCGAAAAGCCCTGCTTCGGAATCTGATTGAGAGTTTTGTTATCATCAATCCCGAAATTCAAGAAGCTCGCAAAAAGGGAGAAGAACCCGAAAACTACGTCCGGCGGATTTCCGAGTTAAAAGCACTGGCTGTTGCGAAATTGGTCAGTTCTTCGCCCAAGAATGGTTGGGTGGTCATCGCGGCTGATACCATTGTCGTCGCTGGTGATAGAATTCTTGGCAAACCGGCGGATGAGTCCCAGGCGGTACAGATGTTGACCGACCTGCGCGGCGGATCGCACACCGTGTATTCGGGGCTTGCCGTGTATGATCTTTCCCGGGAGGAGATACAAACCAGGATGGTGTCTTCCGAAGTCCTCATGAGGGAGTATACTGAAGAAGAGATCTCTGCCTATGTTGCCAGCAGAGACCCCCTGGATAAGGCTGGCGCCTATGCTATCCAAAATCATCATTTCGACCCTGCGCCGGATTTCAACCATTGCTATGCTAATGTGATGGGTTTGCCTCTTTGCAACCTGGCAGTGCTCTTGCATGAGATGGGCTGCCCGGGTTATTCCGATGTGGCTCAAAGATGCCAGGAATCGATCCAATATCAGTGCCCCATATTCTCCAGGATTTTATCTGGAATCCGTGGGAAGGAATGAGAATGAAATTGTTTACGAAAAGACCAATCGTCATCGTTCTCCTGCTGGTTGTGCTGACCGGCTGCAGTCAAAGCACGCCGGAAGGTACTTTAACGGCACAGGATACGCCTACTCCTGGATTGGCAACTCCAGTGGTTCAGACAACCCCGGCCCCAGATGTTGAAAGCGCAGCCGTTGAGTTCCTGGAATATTGGAGGGCTAGTGATTACTCAGCGATGTATGCCATGCTGAGCCGGGAAAGTCAGTCCCAGATCAGCGAAGAAGATTTTTCCCTGGAATACCATACGCTGGCAGTTGAATTGGCCCTGGAATCATTGGATTATACAATCCTCTCCTCCTTCGTTGATCCCAGCCAGGCCCAGGTAGCGGTCTCGGTTGTCTATCACAGCCGGCTGATCGAAGGGATTCAACGAGATATCATTTTGGAGTTGAGCATTACAGGTGGGGAGTGGAAAGTGGATTGGTCCAGGGGAATGATCTTTCCTGAACTCGAAGGTGAAAACCAACTTCAACTTACCCGGCTTCTTCCCTCCCGGGGAAATATCTACGACCGGAATGGCAGCGTGGTCGTTTCCTACGCTGAAGCGATCGCCTTGGGATTAATACCTTCCCAGATCGATCCCGAGAGAGAAGATAACCTGCTGAATGAACTTGGCAGAGACCTGGATATGCCTCCGGAAGTTATCTATGCCATGTATAAGGACTACCCTCCGGGAGTGAATTGGTATCTTCCCCTGGGTGCCCTGGCCCAGAGTGAGATGGAACCCAGGTTAGGGATCTTGGAGGGTTACACGACCACCGGGCTGCTGATGAGGTATTTTGATGGTCGTTATTATTATGATGGGGGAGTAGCACCCCAAGCCATTGGTTATGTGCGCTGGATCCAGGAACCAGAACTGGACGCTTACCGCATTCAGGGGTATTCAAAGGGAGAAAAAGTGGGAGGCCAGGGCCTAGAAATGTGGGGTGAACCCTATCTGGCAGGAGACCGGGGCGGGATCCTATATGTGGTTGACGCAGAAGGGGAGATCCTGACCCAGCTGGCTCGAGAAGAGGCTGCGCCAGCATCGGAAATCTATACGACCTTTGAAAAGGAATTCCAGGTTCAAGTCCAGAAAGCCCTCTATGGTTTTAACGGTGCTGTTGTAGTGATGGAGATGGACACCGGCCGAATTCTGGCTATGGTATCCAATCCCCACTTCGATCCCAATGCATTTAATTCTAACTATTACAATTCCTCATTTTTACTGCAGGAATACTACAAGGCAGACCAAAAATCCCCCTTCCTGAACCGGGCAACCCAGGGTTTATATCCCCTTGGTTCGGTGTTTAAAATCATCACTATGGCAGCTGCCCTGGAAACAGGAGAATTTCAAGCTAGTGATACCTACGATTGTGATTATTTCTTTGAGGAGCTCCCCGGTGTCACGCTGAACGATTGGACCTACGATCATTTTCTAGAAGATGGCAAACAACTACCCAGCGGTACCTTAACTTTATCTGAAGGCTTGATACGTTCCTGCAATCCATATTTCTGGCATATCGGATTGCAGTTGTATCGGAATGGCTTAACAGAAGCTGTTTCGGATATGGCCAAGGGATTTGGGCTGGGTGCCCTGACGGGCATTGAAACCCTGGAAGAGGAAGCCGGCGATATCCCCGTGCCGGGTTCAGAGCTGGACGCTACAAATTTGGCGATCGGCCAGGGTGATACGCTGGTCACCCCCCTTCAGGTAGCCCGCTTCATTGCGGCCCTGGGGAACGGCGGCACTCTTTACCGCCCGCAGTTTGTGGAGAGCATCCGCTCGGCCAGTGGGGAAGAGTTATTTAAATTTGAACCTGAGGTTGTTGGCGAACTGCCGATCAGCGAGTCCACGCGGAACATTATCATCAATGCCATGATCCAGGTTGTGGAAAAACCAGCGCCCAACCCAGGCACCGCCTCGCACCGATTCAGGGGATTGACAGACCGGATTCCGATTGCCGGTAAAACCGGCACGGCCGAATCTGGCTCGGGTGAATCCCATGCTTGGTTTGCAGGTTACACCAATGTCCAGAATCCGAACAAACCGGATATTGCAGTGGTGGTGATTGCGGAAAACGCTGGGGAGGGATCCGATATTGCGGCCCCGATTTTCCGGCGGGTGGTTGAGCTGTATTTCAACCAGGTGCTGAAACCTTATCCCTGGGAAGCTGAGATTGGTGTCTGGTATGTTCCGGAAGAAGATGTCGAAGAATAAGAAATCAGGGAGTGCACCTTGAGTGATGAAATTCGTGGAAGGATCGTCCAGGCTCAGTCTGGCTTCTATAACGTGGAAACAGATCAGGGCATCCTCGTTTGCCAGCTGCGCGGCCGCTTAAAAAAAGGGCGCAAACTGGGAGACATCGCTGCCATTGGCGATTGGGTGAGGATCACCCTTCAGGAACCAGGCAAAGGCATGATCGAGGAAGTTGAGCCCCGGAGTACCATGTTGTATCGGATGGCTCCTACACCCCGGGGAGAATATCAACAAATAATCATAGCTAACCCGGACCAGGCTGTTTTTGTGTTTTCCGTTCAGGAGCCTGAACCACGTTTGCGAATGCTGGATCGATTTCTGGCAATCACGGAAAAAGAAAAAATCGAATCTTTTATTGTAGCAAACAAGATCGATCTATCCGGCCGCAGGCAAGCCCAGATTTTATTCCAGCGCTATCAGAAAATTGGCTATCCGGTATTCTACACCTCGGTCCCCAAGAAAATCGGACTGCGGGCACTTCACAAACAACTGATCGGTAGAACAAGTGTCTTTGCCGGGCCATCGGGTGCGGGTAAATCCAGCCTCTTGAATGCCATCCAACCAGGACTGGGGCTGGCGGTAAAAGAGGTCAGTGAAGCTACCAACAAGGGTAAACACACAACTGTTTCCCGCAAACTATTGCCCCTGGAAGAGGGTGGCTATGTGGCAGACACCCCCGGACTTAAGGCGCTGGATCTTTGGGATATCACACCGGAAGAAGTGGATGGCTATTTTAGGGAGATCAGCCAGGCCCTTAAACACTGCCGCTTCAGCGATTGTACTCACACTCATGAACCTGGCTGCGCAGTCATCGAGGCTATTAAAAAGAAAAAGATCCACCCCGAACGCTACCAATCCTACCTGCGCATGCGGGAAGTGGAAGAAGATAAAATACCATGGTTCTAACCAGGCGGCTCATTATGGCCATTTACCTTGCAGCGGTTATCGGGCTGGCAGCCTGCAGTCCTGAGGGTTTAAGCGACCTGAAATTACCGGATGAAGATCAATCCGTTTTAGACCCCACTCCTTGGCCCTCTCCAATCCCTTCCAGGGTATTGTCGATCTGCCTCGGCAAAGAGCCGGAATCTCTCTTCCTGTATGGCGATCTGTCTGAGTCCGCGGAAATCATCCGCCAGGCGATCTATGATGGTCCGATTGACCAGATCAATTTCCAGTTTCAGCCCATTATCCTGGAGGAGATACCCTCGCAGGAAAATGGGCTGGTTTCCCTCAACCAGATCGAGGTCTTTCCCGGGCAGCGCCTGGTGGACGCCCAGGGCAACGTTACTATTCTGACCAATGGCGTGGAATTCAGGCCTTCCGGATGCTCTAGTCCTGAATGCAGGGAGGTTTATGAGGATCAGCCTTCCATCTTCCTGGATCAGGTATCCGTCCGTTTTTCCCTCATTGCTGACCTCCTCTGGTCTGATGGGGCTCGGGTAAGGCCGGAAGATTCCCTGTTCTCCTATCAGGCAGCCGGGAAGGTATATGGATCCAAGGGGCCTGCCAAGCTCCGCTACGCAGCGGACTACCAGGTCCTTGAAGAAGGGGAGATCCAGTGGACCGGTCTCCCGGGCTACCTGGGAATCCACGATTACGCCGAGCTGTTCTTTACACCCCTTCCGGAGCACCTGTTGGCTAACTATACCCGGGAAGAGCTGCTTACCTCCCCCCAAACAACCCTCTCTCCTCCAGGTTGGGGACCTTATCGATTCCTGGAGTGGGTCAGGGGGGATCATATTTCCCTGGAAAGGAATGATCTCTATCGTCTTGCTGAGGAAGGCTGGCCCGTCTTTGATTTTCTGGTGTTTCGCTTTGTGAAAGATGGGCAGGAAGCGTTGGCTGCCTATGCTTCTGGTGAGTGTGACCTGGTTGCTAACACACCCGATTTGGCCAACTACTTCCCTGATATTTATACCCTTGAGGAACGCGGAGATTTGAATTTGATCTCCATCGATCAACCAGTCTGGGAGCAGATTAGTTTTGGTGTCAACTCTTTGGACCGATCCCGCCGGCTGCTGAGCGATTCCCGGGTTCGGACTGCTCTTGCCATGTGTGTCGACAAAGAGGCTATCGCTGCCAGGCGGAAGGATGCGGGTTCAATAGCCAATAACCTCTATCATCCCCTGGATCCTCGCTACAGCCCCCAGAATTCCCCCCTGGCGTACCAGCCAGTAGAGGCGGAGAATATTCTTGAATCACTGGGCTGGATCGATGCTGACCAGGACCCTGCCACGGCCCGGACGTCAGGGGGCGTCCCCGGTGTTCCCTGGGGAACACCCTTGCAGTTGTCCCTCCTGGTGCCGGGGGCAGAAGGGGATTCACCCACGGCGGAGATGATCAAAGAGCAGTTTGCTCGTTGTGGGGTGGCGGTAGAGATCGACTACCAAACCGCAGCGGAGATGCTGGCGTCAGGTCCAGAAGGTCCTGTTTTTGGACGCCAGTTCGACCTGGCCTTGTTCGCCTGGACTACTGGCAGCTACCCTCTGTGCCAGATTTTCCAGACAGATGAGATTCCCGGGTTGTACCCCGATTTTCCCAAAGGTTGGGGAGGAGCCAACGCGACCGGCTACAGCCGGGAGAGCTTCGATCAGGCTTGCAGCACAATCCTCACCTCTCTGCCTGATTCAGTGGAGTCCAGGCAGGAAATTCTGACCGTGCAATCCATCTTTGAGGAAGATCTGCCAGCCCTGCCGTTGTTCTTCCGCAGGGAGATGCTGATTTTCCGCCCGGGATTGGAGGGTTTACAGGAGGGAAGTAACCTTCCATTAGTGACTATTGAGTATATTAATTAGTTGTAGACTGCTCCCAGATATGATAATATTACCAAACCGGGAAGCATCTATATTATCTAGATAATTGGTCGGAAAAGGGTAGTCTTTATGGTAGAATTCTTGTTCAGGATTCGATTGTTATTATGTTCTTGATCAAAAGATTGAATTTCGATAATATAGGTTGTATATTTAAAGAATAATTCAGCAAACTTTGTAACTCAATTTAGTACAAAGCGCCATTTTTGTGACTGGAGGAGAGAATTGGATAATCGAGAGGTCATACTTGATATTCAGGACCTGCATGCACGATTTCACACCCAGGATGGAGTGGTTCATGCGGTCAATGGAATTACTTACCAGGTTCATGCTGGTGAGACATTAGGAATTGTGGGGGAAAGCGGCTGTGGGAAAAGCGTGTCCATGCTCTCCGTGATGGATTTGCTAGCCAAACCACCAGCCGAAGTACAGGCAGAAGCGATATTATTCAAAGGGGAAGATTTACAGCATTTTTCGCAGGCTGAGATGCGCAAGGTCCGGGGATCCAACATGACCATGATCTTTCAGGACCCGATGACCTCTCTGAATCCCGTGCTGACAGTTGGATTCCAGATCAAAGAACCCCTGAAACTACACCTGGGCATGAGTGATGAAGAGGCTACCAAAAGAGCGGCGGAGCTGCTGGAATTGGTGAATATCCCTGAAGCTGAAAACCGCCTATCTGATTTTCCTCACCAATTCTCGGGCGGCATGAGGCAGCGGGCCATGGTGGCCATAGCCTTAGCCTGCAATCCCACCTTGCTGATAGCTGACGAACCCACCACTGCCCTGGATGTCACTATTCAGGCCCAGCTGGTTGAGCTGGTCAAGGGGATCCAGGCCAAACTGGGCATGGCTTTGATCTGGATCACCCATGACCTGGGCGTTGTGGCTGGCCTGGCTGAACGGGTGATTGTCATGTATGCTGGTTTTGTGGTGGAAGACGCCCAGATAGATGAGCTCTATGGGAACCCTTTGCATCCCTATACATTGGCACTGCTGAAATCCCTTCCCCGGTTGGATCAGCGTAAGGAAGAAGCACTGGCCACCATTGAGGGACTGCCGCCCAGCCTGCTGGAACGCCCACAGAGCTGCCCGTTCGAGCCGCGCTGTGAATTTGCCAAGCCCAAGTGCAAGGAAAGTAACCCGCTGCTGGAAGCGGTCGGCCCCGACCACAAAATAGCCTGCTGGGTTGACATTAAGACCGGGGAGTTAAGATAATGGCTGAAAACAACTCATTGGTACGCGTAGAAAAACTGGTTAAACATTTTCCCATCACCCAGGGCGTTATTATCCAGCGCCAAGTTGGCGCGGTCAAGGCTGTTGATGGTATCAGCTTTGACATTAAACACGGTGAGACCTTGGGTCTGGTAGGGGAAAGCGGCTGCGGTAAATCCACCACGGGCAGAACCATCCTGCAGCTCCACGAACCCACGGCCGGGAAGGTTTATTATGACGGCGAAGACCTCACCACCATGGGAGAAAGCGATCTGCGCAGACTGCGCCGTGAAATGCAGATCATCTTCCAGGATCCTTACGCTTCGCTCAATCCCCGGATGACGATTGGAGATATCATCGGCGAACCACTGGATATCCATAAGATCGGTACGGCCAAGGAACGTTTAGAACGAGTGCAGGAGCTGCTCAACCTGGTGCGCTTGAATCCGTTTTTCATCAAACGCTACCCCCACGAATTTTCCGGCGGACAGCGACAGAGGATTGGCGTTGCCCGGGCTTTGGCATTGAATCCGAATTTCATTGTCTGCGATGAACCCATTTCTGCCCTGGATGTCTCTGTTCAGGCCCAGGTGGTCAACCTGCTGGAAGAACTGCAGGAAAAATTCGATTTGACTTACCTGTTTATCGCTCACGATCTGTCCATGGTGAGGCATATCTCTGACAGGATTGCAGTCATGTATCTGGGCAAGTTGGTTGAACTTGCCGATAAGGATGAACTCTTTTATAATAAAATGCACCCCTATGCCATCGCACTGCTGTCGGCTGTACCGATCCCGGATCCAGTCAAAGAGCGCCAGCGCAAGCGGATCATCCTGGAAGGTGATGTGCCAAGCCCCGCGAAACCGCCTTCTGGCTGCCGCTTCCACACCCGCTGTCCAATAGCGCAAGATATCTGCAAGGTTGAGGATCCACCCTTTGAAGAAAAGACACCAGGACACTGGGTTGCCTGTCATTTCACAAAAAAGGCCCAGGAAGAAATGCTCTGATATATCCCCTCGCAATTCACTCGTATCCTTAAGGCGAGGGAATCTACTGGTAAGGAGGTGATGCCGCTCAGACTTACTTTTGTTAGCAAGTAATTGCAGACACATTTAGAAGGAGAAGAACAACCATGAGGAAAAGATTATTAGCACTATTTTCCGTTCTGATCGTCGGCGCGCTTGTGCTTTCCGCCTGCGGCGGAGAGACAGTGGTCGAGACCGTCATCGTCGAGAAAGAGGGCGAGACAATTATTGAGACCGTTGTCGTCGAGAAAGAAGCGGAAGCGGGAGAGATCCCCGTTACTCTGAATCTGAACCTGGGCACTGAACCCCCAACCCTGGATCCTTCCCTGGCCACAGACACCACCTCCGTGGATATTCAGGAGAACCTCTTCATTGGTCTGACCAATTTCAACCCGGTCACCAACGAAGTTGAGCCTTACCTGGCAACCTCCTGGGACATCGCCGAGAACGCTGACGGCGAGCAGACCTGGACCTTCCACCTGCGGGACGACGTTCCCTGGGTGAAATATGATCCAATTTCTGGCGAAACCACGCAGGAAGTTGACGCAGACGGTAACCCCCGCTTTGTCAATGCCTACGATGTGGAATATGGTGTGAAGAGAACCGTTGACCCCGCCACAGGCTCTGACTATGCCTATGTTACCTACGTGATCAAGAATGCTGCAGCCATCAACGGCGGCGATGAAGAGCTGACCATTGATGACCTGGGCGTGAAAGCTCTTGATGAAACCACGGTTGAATTCACCCTTGAATATCCTGCTGGCTACTTCGATGGCATCAGCACTATGTGGATCGTGAAACCGATGCCGGCCTGGGCCATTGATGAGTGGGGCGACAAGTGGACTGAGGCTGGCCTGATCGTTACCAGCGGTCCTTACGTCCTAGAAAGCTGGATTCACGGTGGTGAGCTGAGCCTGGTCAAGAACCCCCTGTGGATCGCCGCTGACAGTGTTCAGATCGAGCGCGTAGACTTCGTGATGATCACGGAAGCCTCCACCTCATTCGCTCTCTACGAGAACAATGAGCTGGACAGCACTGGCGTTCCTCTCCCCGAGATGGACCGCGTCAAGGCTGATCCGGTCCTCAGCGAAGAACTCCGCATCGCTCCAGTGCCCTGCACCTACTACTACGGCTTCACCAACAGCAAACCGCCCCTGGATGACGTGCGCGTCCGCCGGGCATTCTCCCAGGCGATCGACCGCCAGAGCTTGGCCGACAACGTGTTGAAGGGCGGGCAGATTCCTGCCACCTCCTTTGCGCCTCCCGGAATCTTCGGCGCTCCCGAACCAGGAACAGTTGGCTTGGGCTACGATGCCGCAGCTGCTAAAGCTTCCCTCCAGGAGTACCTGGATGAAAAGGGCATGACCATCGATGAGTTCAACGCCCTGGATGTGGTGTTGATGCACAACACCAGTGAGGGCCACGCCCGGATCGCCGCTGCCATCCAGCAGATGTGGGCTGACGTGCTCGGTGTCACAGTGCGTGTTGAGAACCAGGAATGGGCTGTCTATCTGGACACCCTCAAGAACACCACCCCGCTCGAGGATATGCCTCATATTTGGCGCCTCGGCTGGTGCGCGGACTACCCGGATGAGAACAACTGGGTCCACGAAGTCTTCAACGCTGATGCAGGCGCCAATCGCCTTCGCCGTGAAGCTGGTGAATTTGATGCGCTGACCGCAGCGGCTGGTATCGAACCTGATCCAGCAAAGCGAGCTGAGATGTACGCTGAAGCTGAGAGACTGCTGACTGAAGTTGAAACCGCTTACGCCCCGATCTATCACTACACCAGCGTAAACGTCAGCAAGCCTTGGCTGACCCGGAACTTCCCGGCCATCGGCGGCATTGACATCTACAACTGGACAGTTGACATGGATGCCAAACTGGCAGCTCAATAATCCAGACTAGTTGTAGCAACTCTTGGAGACTGGAGGTTCCTCCTCCAGTCTCCAATTTTCACAAAGGAATTATTTTATGGCCCGCTACATATTTCGCAGAATTCTGCAATTTATCCCGGTATTAATCGCGATCAGCCTGTTCACTTTTGTGCTCATGCAGGCTATCCCGGGCGGCCCGTTTGATTTTGCGGGCGACCGCAGCCTGCCGCCCACCATTGTCGCCAACCTGGAAGCCAAATACCACCTGGATTGGCCGATGTGGAAACAGTATCTATCTTATATGATAGGAGACGATATTTTGGGCGAGGAAGGCGGATCCCGGGGGGTGATTCGGGGTGACTTCGGTCCATCCTATCATTTCCGGGGACAAACTGTGGCGGATATCATCAAGATCACCCTGCCAGTCTCAGCCCAATTGGGATTTATGTCACTCCTGCTGGCGATCATCATCGGCATCCCGGCCGGGATCATTGCTGCCCTCAATCAAAACAGTTGGATCGATTACACCACCACCTTCGGGGCAGTGATGTTCGTGTCCATCCCCAACATGGTCCTGGCACCAATCCTGATCTGGATCTTTGCCTTGATACTGGGCTGGTTCCCGGTGGCAGGTTGGGGTGCCAAACCACCCTATTTATTGGGTTTCCTGCCCACTGCATTAAATAAGGAATTCTTCAGCCACGCAATCATGCCTGTCTTTGCCCTGGGCACCGGCTCGGCGGCAGGCATCGCCCGGTTGACACGGGCCAGCCTGCTGCAGGTGATTGGTGAGGATTACATCCGCACCGCCCGGGCCAAAGGCCTCAGGGAGCGGGCAGTGATCGTTATCCACGCTCTCAAGAACAGCCTGATCCCGGTAGTGACCATTCTGGGACCGGCTTTTGCAGCTTTGCTGACAGGGACGTTCATCGTGGAGCAGATCTTCGGCATTAATGGCATGGGCAAGCATTTCGTGACCAGCGTGGGGAACCGCGATTATCAAGTGATCACCAGCGTGACCCTGCTCTACGCCGTGGTCCTGGTGATCGCCAATTTAGTGGTGGATATCACCTATGCCTGGCTGGATCCACGCATTCGTTATGATTAATCAAAACTACTCCAAGGTGGCTGGGAGGATTGTATGGCAGTTGCAGATTTAGAATTGAACTCATCGATAACCCAACAAAAAGAACGCAGTTTGTGGCAGAAATCCATGGATAGGCTGCTGAGGAACAAATTGGCAGTTATCAGCGGGATCTTCATTATCCTCATGGTCCTGGTGGCAGTATTTGCGAAACAGCTCACACCCTATACCTATGCCGAACAGGATTTAATAGCCAATAACGCTATTCCGAAATGGATGCTGTTCATAATGCCGGAAGGAGCGGAGAATTACGCCAATTTCAGTGATAAATTTCCTCTCGCGGCAGATCATCTGGGCCGGGATCTCTTAACCAGGACAATATTCGGCGCCCGTGTTTCGCTGACGATCGCATTTGCAGGATCCTTGGTTAGTTTATTGATCGGGATTGTCTATGGGATGATCTCGGGTTATGCTGGCGGCAGGGTGGACAACCTCATGATGCGGGTGGTGGATTTCCTGTGGGCCTTCCCGTTTCTAATCGTAGTTATTCTTTTGCAAACCTACTTCAAAGCCATCGCCAGCCGCAGTGGGGGAGAAGGTATGGGGGGGGCTTTTATCAACTTGAATAACCAGATGGGAGGTTTGCTGTTCCTGTTCATTGCCATCGGGCTGATCAACTGGCTGGGAATGGCCCGCATTGCCCGGGGGCAGGTGCTGTCCTACAAACAGATGGAATTTGTGGAAGCAGCGCATGCCCTGGGCGCTAATGATACCCGGATCATGTTCAAGCACCTGCTGCCTAATATTTTAGGACCGCTGATCGTGGCGGAAACAATGGCTATTCCCGGTTATATCTTCACGGAGGCATTCTTGAGTTTCATTGGCCTGGGCGTCAACGCGCCCACTCCCAGTTGGGGCATTATGATCCAGGAGGGTGTTCAGGCACTGCGCTCTTATCCCAACCAGGTGTTGTTACCTGCCATTGCGCTCTCCTTGACTACCCTCGCTTTTAACTTCCTGGGCGATGGCCTCCGGGACGCGTTCGATCCTCGACAGATAGACAAATAAGGATCACAGAAACCAAGTTCGTCCTGAGTGTGAAAAACTCGCTGCGGATGCCAGGGCATCCGCAGTATTTTTATTATCTAAGGAACAGGTTGATGATTAAGACCAGAATAATACACAAAACACCAATTATCCCTTTTATCCTGCTGGCAGTCATTCTGCTGACTGGCTGTGGGAGCGAGGGGCAGAAAACCCGCAAACCAGCTGGTGACTTCAGCCGGGGGATGCTCCTCTCCGCCGAGGCCATTGGCTCTCCTTCTGCGGCTGTAAACCCCGAGGGAGACCTGATCCAGGTAGTCATTCCCGGGCAGAATGGAGAAACCGGGAATTCCTTCCAGTATATTCGCCTCGACCAGGAGGCCGGGATTGTCATGGACCAGGAGCTGGATCTTGAGTTGGCTCCTTATGTGCGCTCCCCCCAAGTGATTGCGATTGGAGAAGAACTGCACCTGGTGTGGGCTGCCCGGGAATCAACCCAGGAAAACTGGGAGCTGTGGCATGCCATTATCAACGCGGATGCTGAGGTCACATCAACTCCCAAACTGGTTTCCATGGGGACGGAAAGGGTCAGCCAATTTGAAGGAACTGAGGATGATCAAGGAAATTTGACCATCGTCTGGGAGGATGGTAATGCCAATTCCCTCTATTTCACTAGAATATCAAAACAAGGAAATCTCATTTCACCTCCGAAGTTAATGGTAGCAGAGGGGGAATTACCTGCGCTGATAGCAGATCAGGAAGGGACTCATGTCGCCTGGATGCAGGGAGATCAGCTGTTCTATGCTTCAATTTATGAAGATACTTCTTTCCCGTTAGAAGGAGAAGCAATGGCCACCATCAAGGTTGCCCTGGGAAATAGATTGGATGGCCCTGTGATAAGTATCACTGACAGCCAGGTATACTTGTTCTGGTCCATTTTGCGGCAGACTGGTCTGGAAGCCGGGACTGCGATCACGGAATACCTGGTATTTCCAAAGAGTGAAATGGGCCAAGCCCGCCGAGGACTGGTAACGATTTTCCCGGTAAGCGAGGATTTCCTTCAGCCCTATCAAGGGTCCTTGTCTCTCTCCCAGGCTGTCCCTGCACCTCCTGAGGATTACCTGAGCACCGATCATATCCTTAATCCCCAGACGTTGGCAACCCCGGCCCAAGACGTAATGCTCGTCGCTGTTTCTGCCCGCCAGGTCAATCGACTCGACTTCCATATGCAGATCATGGTAGGGATCTTTGAGGAAGGGGTCTATGATAGCTACGTTGTGGGAACGCGCACAACTGAGATCTCTCAGAACCCGAGCATCTCCCTTGATGCTGGAGGAAATCTGCATTTGATCTGGCAGGAAGGCTTTGCTGGGAATCGGGTCTTTTATGCCACCACTGCTCCTATCGCCAGGGAGAGATTAGACCGGGTTGCACTGGGTGATTTCTCTACGCTGATCTTTTCAGGGGGACTGGAAGCGATCACTGGCATCCTGCTCTTCCCTTTTGCCTTCCCCTGGATGGCCATAGGGCTGGTGATAACGATTGCCTTGCGATTAGCCCGCAACGATGAAGATGTCACTCAGCCCCTGTCTATAGCCTTGGTGGTGCTTGCGCTGCTCTCTTACCAGGTTTCCAAGCTGCTGTTCCTGCCTGACATATTGATCTATGTGCCTTTTTCTGCCTGGCTGGATGTCCCACAAGGATTGGGATCAGTTTTACGGGTTGGAGTGCCGATCATCATTATCGGCCTAGGTATCGCTACAGCAGAATGGCGCCGGCGCCACCGCAATTCTGTGACCTCTTCACTGGGGTACTACATGACTGCAGTGATTGTGGATACGGTGTTGACGTTGTCCATTTATGGCGTGATCTTCCTGGGTGAATATTAAGGAGAAATTTCACAGAAGCAAGTATCATGTTCCGATTTTGGGTATTGCTGGCCTTCTCATTAATTGCCGAGGGGAACTCCTAACCGGATAACATTGCAGAGCCGCATTTTGATCACTGAAGATTTCGGGAGGGATCGTGTTTGTAGAGTTCACACGTACTATAAGAAAATTTCGAGGAATTATCATTGGTTGGGGCATTGGGCTGGCTGTCTACAGTCTGCTGATGGTTGGCATTTACAGTGACATTGCCCTGATAGATTTTTCTGGTTATCTGGCTTCCTTCCCGGAGGAGCTGATGGCCTTCCTCGGGAGCAGTTTTACCTCTCTTTCTGCTCCGGAAGGTTACCTGGATGTCTGTTTCTTTAATATCATGATGGTGATCATGGGCATCCTGGCTGTTGGCGCGGGAGCCAAGCTGTTGAGCCAGGGTGAGGGAGATGGCGTCCCGGATCCGATCCTGTCCTATCCGGCTGGCAGGTCAGGGATATTCTGGGGCAGGGTCCTGGGCTTCCTGGCAACCCTGGTCATACTCCTGACGATTGCCTGGTTGAGCTGGGCCATTCCTGCGGGGGCTTCAGGGTTGGACCTCACAGCCCTGGAATTAGCTCGACCGTTTCTGCCGTTGCTAGCCCAGCTGGCTCTATTTGGCTTTCTGGCTATCCTGCTCAGCCAGGTATTGCCATCCTCGCGCATGGCCAGTATGTTCACCGGGGCAGCCCTGGTTGGAAATTATTTGCTGGTAGGCCTGGCCAATATCTATCCTGACCTGGAGAAGATCTCTCGAATCACCCCCATCCATATCTATCAAGGAGGGAAGGCTATCTCCGGTCTTAACACAGATTGGTTAATCATTCTGGCCGAGCTGGTGGTACTGTTCCTGCTGCTGGGCTGGTATCTTTTCTTGATACGGGACAACAGGGTTATTGGGGAAGGAGGATGGAAGTTGAGCTTTCATCACAGCGCTGATAAAACAGAACATGATATTCCTTTCCTGCGCCGTCTGAATCAGTCGGTTTCTTTCCTATTTCCCCGGCTGGTCTTTGGGCTTTTAGTCCTGGCTTTTATCACCTACGCCAGCTTCCTGGGTTTGGATATGGCCAGGGGAGTGCCTTTTAAACAGGCGGCTGGGGACAGCGTTGTTAAAACCATGGATTATGCCTCTGATGCCTTGCGGGGGGATTTAGGGGAAACCAGTTCAGGGAGCGTCTCTCTGCTGTCCAAACCAGTTGTGGAAGTCATCCCTGACGTCCTGATCCGCAGCCTGGGTTTGCTGGGCGTATCGCTGCTGGTCTCAGCTGTGGTAGGCGTGATTCTGGCTGTATTAATCGCTGGAAGACGCTCCGGGATCACGCTGGCAGCCCTGATGGTGTCCATTGTTGGTGTGTCCGTGCCCAGCTTCTTTGCGGCACTGCTGCTGCAAATGGGTACGATCAAACTGACTCAGTTCTATGGTAAATCCTTGCTGCCGGTAGGGGGATTTGGCTGGGATGATCATCTCATCCTTCCCGTTTTGGTGTTGGCAGCCAGACCACTGGCACAAATTACCCGGGTCACCTATATCACGGTTGAGGATATTCTCAAACAGGATTATGTCAGGACTGCCTACAGCAAGGGCTTGCGGTCCATTTATGTCATGGCAGTTCATATCACCCGGAATGCCGCTGTTCCTGTCCTGACCACAATCGGCCTTTCTTTGCGGTTTGCCCTAAGCAGTTTGCCGATAGTGGAGTATTTCTTTGGCTGGCAGGGACTCGGTTATACCTTGCTGCAATCCATCTCCAATCGCGATGATGACCTGACTATCGGGCTGGCGCTGTGCCTGGGAATCCTGTTCATCCTGGTCAATTTATTCCTCGATTGGTCTTATATACTAATTGACCCCCGCTTGCGGGATCAGGGGGCGAATGTTCGGGGAGGGAAGAAAGGATTTTGGGGATTCTGGAAAAACCTTATAAAGAATGTTCGAACTTTCTTGGCTGATAAACCCTGGCTGCGCTGGCTGCCCGGGAAAAAAGAAGCCAGTCAGAGCCCTTTTAGAGAAATTATTGATCAAAGAGAGGATGGGTTTACCTACTACGATACGCTGGCAATGGGCAAGGCTCGGCTCCGGGTCTGGCTTAAGGGCACATTAGGAAACCCCGCCCTGCTGATTGGCGTGGTTATCGTAACGAGTTTAGCACTGGTCATGTTTTTCAGTCCCCAGCTGTCCCCTCATAGTCCTTACCAAACCCAGGGCTTAACTATTGAGGACGGGGAGCTGCTTGTGCCGCCTTTTAAGCCCGACAAAGTCTATCCTTGGGGAACAGATCCCTTGGGTCGGGATATCATGAGCTTGATCCTTTCCGGCGCGCAGCAGACATTCACACTGGCTATCTTTGTTGTAGTTGTTCGCCTGGTGGTTGGCTTCCTCCTGGGTGCTCTGGCTGGCTGGTTTTCAGGGAGCTGGTTGGACCGATTTGTGTTAGGGGCGTCAGAAACCATTGCGGCTTTCCCGGCTTTGCTGCTGGTGATGGTGCTGATCCTGGGGATTGGCATCCGCCAGGGTATGCAACCATTTATCATCGCCATGAGCTTTATAGGTTGGAGTGAGATCATGCAGTATGTGCGCAGCAAGGTGCTGGAAATCAAGCCCCAGCTGTTCATTGAAAGCGCTGAAGCAGCAGGCGCTCATTCAGGCAGGATCCTTGGCAAACACGTTTTTCCCAACATCATTCCGGGGTTGGTTTCGATCCTTTCTTTGGAAATGGGGGCCGTGCTGATGCTGCTGGGTGAGCTGGGTTTTATCGGCATTTTCATCGGAGGGGGAGCTTTTGCGGAAATTGAGATCTGGGGTCCGCCCTATCATTATTCTGATGTTCCAGAATGGGGCGCCTTATTGAGCAATATCCGCCTGTATGCTCGCTCCTACCCCTGGACTGCGTTGTATCCTGCCGGGGCTTTCTTTGTAGCGATCACTGGATTCAATTTCCTGGGTGAAGGGATTCGCAGATTCATTGAAACTGTGGGTATTGCAGCTACCCGGTTGATCATCAACAAATATACGCTGGCAGTATTTGGCCTGCTGGCAGGTGTGTTCTTCTGGTTCAGGGGAACCACTGGATCGACGGCAATTTTCATCCAACAGGCAGAAAGCTTCCAGGGTGAGCGGGCGTACGCTTACCTGGATATCCTATCTGATCCCCGCTGGGAAGGACGCTCTCTGGGTACAGCGGGGATGGATCAAGCGGCAGCGTATATCGCCGGGGAATTCGAGGCGCTGGGCCTGCAGCCGGCTGGAGAGGAATTTACTTATTTTCAAACCCGGACCAGGGAATTCGAGTACCTGACACGGGAGCCAACTTTGAAGTTCTATGATGGCAGCCCTGAATTAGTCTATCATGAGGATTTCGTGGAATTTGTCGGTTACTATCAGAACTTGGGGTCTGCAAAAGGAGAAATGGTCTTTCTGGGATTGGGCGACCTGATGCAGACGGGACAGTGGTTCCGGAACTTCCCTGCCCTGGATGAGTTGGATTTCAGTGGGCAGATCGTCGTTGTCCTGAACGAAAGGGATGCAGGCATCCTCCATGATATCCCTAAAGATGGCTTGTTGATTGTCACCGAAGATGAATCTCTCATCAATCAGCGCACCACCCTGTCTGCCCGATCTCCTTTCTTTAACCCCTTTGGTTCGACTGAGACCATCGGCCAGAATACGCCCATCCTGCGGATCAGCACTGAGGTCGCTAATAACTTGCTGGAAGGCACGGGCTACCAGGTGAACTCCCTGAAAATCCGTGTGGATGACCTCAAACAAGATGAATGCCTGATCATTCCTACTGGAATTGAGGCTGCGATGACTGTCCAGGGAAGTGTTGTGGAGGACTTTGAAGTCCGCAACGTGATCGGACACCTGCCTGGAAACAAGGGAGATCCCAAAGCTCAGATGGATAACAAGCTGGTTGTGGTCATGGCCCAGTATGACAGCCCGCCTCTGATAAGGGGGGCATCCGCTCCTCAAGCAGCCAACAATAATGCTTCTGGCGTTGCCCTGATGCTGGAGCTGATCCGCACTATGCAGGAATCAGGCTATCAGCCCAACCGGACCTTCCTCTTCATTGCTTATGCCGGGGAAGGGCAAGAAGGCGGTGAATGGGTATACCCGGATATATCCAAGTTCCTCCAGGCCAAAGGGGGGTTCTCCAAGTACCTGGATCTTGAAGCCATAATCGGGATACGGGGTGTAGGCGCGGGCGGGGGAGAGGAAGTGATGTTATCTACCCAGGGCAGCCTGCGCCTGGTTGAGCTGTTTGAATCCTCTGCCAGGAAGTTGGGAATCCCGGTCACTAAAGCAGACAGCCAGGTAGATTTGAGTATCCTCTTTAATGAAGGCAATAATGTCCCGGTTGCAGAGGCATCCTTTGTTGGGGTCCACTGGGAAGAGTGGTGGGATACTGGCGGCACGATGGATGATAACATGGACACTATTGACCTGGAAAAACTCCAGCAAGCTGGCGAAGTTCTCAGCCTGGGTGTGATGGTGATGGGTTACGAATTGAATTATTAAAATTAGAGACGAAGTCTTTTTAAGAGACTTCGTCTCTTAAAGAGAATAGATCTCTTAAGACATCTGGGAATGAATCTCCGACCTGCTAAAAAGAACCCCCTCTTTTTGGGAGGGAGTTCTTTGGTTTGGCGATGTCTCTGGTCACTTGGAATAGATATCCCCGCCAGGAACCTGGACTCTTTGCAGTAATTCTTCGAGGATGTTGTCTTCATTTCTGTTTTGCAGCCGAGCACCCGGCGCCAGGATCAGGCGGTGGCCCAGGATCGGCTCTGCAATCCCCTGGATATCATCTGGCGTGACGTAATCACGCCCCCGGATGGCTGCCCTGGCCTGGCTGGCCCGGTAGATACCCAAGCTGCCGCGGGGACTGGATCCCAGGTAAACGTCATTGTGTTCCCGGGTGTACTGGACCATTTCCACGATATAGCGTTTAACCGGGGGTGCGATATGAATCTCCTTGACAGCTTCCTGAGCTTGCTGCACTTCTTCAACCGACACCACTGCTTTCAATTCATCGATAGGGTGCTGATATTGCTGTCCATCCAGAATATTCAATTCATCGTTGAGCTGGGGATACCCAAGCCGGATTCGCATGAGAAACCTGTCCAGCTGGGCTTCTGGTAGTCGGAAGGTGCCTTCATGCTCAATGGGATTCTGGGTAGCTATGACCATGAACAATTCTGGCAGTTGATGGGTGACACCGTCAACCGTCACTGTCCTCTCCTGCATGGCTTCCAACAGGGCGGACTGGGTTTTTGGTGTTGCTCGATTGATCTCGTCAGCCAGAACGATTTCCGATGTCACCGGGCCGGGTCGGTATTCGAAATCCTGGTTAGCCTGGTTGTAGATTGACACCCCGGTGATATCACTTGGGAGCATATCCGGAGTAAATTGGATGCGACCAAATGAGGCGTCCAGAGAGCGGGCCAGACTGCGGGCTAACATGGTTTTCCCAACGCCAGGAATATCCTCGATCAGCAAATGCCCCTTGCTGAGCAAACAGATAACGGCCAGCTCTACGGTATCGTTCTTCCCGAGAATTACCTGGTTTATGTTATTTATGATCTTATCCGAGACGTCTTTGATATTTTTCATGGTCATCCTTCTTATGACTTATTAGGCTTTGAACTGATTAACATGGGAGCGGAATCCCACAAGAAGAAGCGCGGTATTCTGTAAGGGTAAGCCTTGATCAACAGCCACAGGTACCATAAACGACTCCGCAGATCGCGGAAGAGGATCGCTGTTTCCTGACTGTTTATCCCGGCGCCCTGATCCGGGCTATACAGGACCAGATAATATTGCCTGGTGATTTCCCGGATGATATGAGAACCATACAGAAGCCATTCTGCTTGTTTGCTGCCTCTTCCAAATTGAGTTAATTGGTGGATCAGCTTGGTGCTGAATTCGTGCGGCGTATCACCGGGTTTGGTGTCAAGGCCCAACCAGCGGGCATAACGGTACACCCGCCGGAAGACTCGTTGGAACTGTTTATCGGGGACCATACGCTTGAGGTAGAGGTCATCCGCCAGGTAGACCAGGAACCCGATCAGGGGAATTCCAATCAGGAAGCCCAGCCCGACTAACCACCAGTTTACCGGTAGGGGTTCTTTTTCTTGGACCAGGGGATCGAATGCGGTGGGATAGTCCTGGGCGAATTTAGGTATTGGACCTTCTGGCCTTTCGATCTCGGACCTGCCGCCGGTTGGCTCGAAAATGATCCAGCCGTACTCCGGGAAGTAGATCTCTGGCCAGGCGTGAGCAAGATCTGCCGTTACCAGGTAAGCATCAAGATTTGGATCATAATAACCCCCAATATAGCCTGTTACCAGACGGGCTGGCAGGCCAGCTGCCCGGGATAGAACCACCATGGCGGTGGCGTAATAATCGCAGTAGCCCCGTTTGGCACTGAACAGGAAATAATCTGTGATATCCCGTTCCATGGGGGGTTGGGGAAGGTCCAGGGTGTAGGGGAATCGGCGCAAAAACCCCTCAATTGCCAGCGCCCGATCATAGGGATTGGGTTCGGTAGCGGTGATGTCTCTTGCCAGACCGATTACCCGATCCGGTACGGTAGGCGGCAAGCCCAGGTAGCGGTTCCGGATCCATTGGGGGTAATCCTGTCCGGCTTCCTGAAGTTCCTCTATACTTGCCCGGGGCTGAAGCGAATCCACGATGTAGGATTCGGCCTCCAATGAGGCTCCAAAGATATCGAAGGTCCATTCATTGGTGTTCTGGACTCTCCAGGCAATTTCAAAATCTTGATCCGCACTAAGTGGGATGCCAGCACTGAACAGCAATCCATCTAGATCTTCCACAGTATCAACTTTCTGGCGGATGATCTGATAGGTATCAGACCAGTTGGAGAGGGTTCTCTGTCCAGGTGCGTATTCCCGGATTATGCTGTCCCGCGATACCCAGCCCCTGCTTACATATTGGTCATAGGTCAGGCTGCGCCAGTAATAGACCTGTTCTGCAGGATCGATTTCCTCCAGGCTGGGACCGCTAAGATCCTGCACCTGGATAATCATCACCAGCTGGGTGCCAAGCTCTTCTCCCGAGCCGATCAGGTGGCGATTGGGAAGGCCGCCGCTCTGGCGGTTGTCAAGCACACTTACAGCACCTTCTTTTCCGACAGGTTCTAGTCCTAAAGAGCGGACAAGGTCATCTTCGTTGACATGATCAGAAGTGATCCTGTCAATGAAATCCACGATGCCCCGGATTGTAATTGAGGGGCTGATGGCCGCGAACAGCATCAACGCCACGGCCATGATCACAGCCAAGAACACCATTCGTTCCCGGATGATTCCGGCAAATTTGATCTGCTCTGATTTCCATTGGTTCTCATGGGCATCGTACCTGCCCATTATCACCAGACCGATCATGATCCCCAACATGGGAACCAGGTTGTAGACCGATGTGCCGGTATAAACCAGGCTCAAGCTGGTCAGCACCAGGGTGGGGATGATCCCCCACAGAGGTTTCTTATGGCGGATGGTGATCCACATCGCCCAGACCGCAATCAACCAGACAAAGATGCCCCAGATAAATGCCGTGGCAACTGGATCGTAGATTGGTTTTCCTCGGAACAGGCTCAGGATCCAGACTCCCAGGCGTGAACCCAGGGTGGCGATTCGGGACCCAAGCTCGGAAATCCCTGCCGGGATAGCATCGGACCTGGTAATCTCACCATGCCCGGATAGATAGGAGAGAGTTTGGGATCCTAACCCCCACATTTCCCGGAACAAGGAAAAGATCAGGTCGCCTAATCTGCCAATCCGAATCACCAGGATCGTACCTCCACTCAGAAAGGCGATCAAACCGGTTTTCCATTCTTCAATTTCAGAGACCGCCAGCGCCCACGCCAGTACCAGCCCCATGGTGATCATCAGGGTCAAGAGGCTGGTTTCTACTCCCTGGATGGAATCTCGCAGAACGTTGACCAGCAGGATGAACAGCAGATAGATCAAGGCGATGTTCCTGAGTATCTGCCTGGACAAGTTCTTCTCAGCGAACTTGCGGATGGAAGCCAACATCACAGTGCTCTCCATTCGCTGGATTGCCTGGGGAGGGTTTTAACGTATTCTCTCATTTGATTACCGGGTTGGTGTTCCTGTCCCAGCGGTTCAAATTGAGCCAGGTCCTGAAGCGAGTCACTGAAGTTGTAGTGTTTGATATTCATGTTCAACAAGCGATTCTGGATGGCGTTGGGGTCCTGTGTTCCGCCAAAGGCAGAAGGATTGAGGAGCAATACAGTGGGTACGATACCTTTCCTGAGCAGTAAGCCTAATTCGTTGGCCCATTCAGTATCCATGTTAGGCGTGATCACCACCAGACTGGTACGCTGTTCCAGTGTCAGGCGGAGGTGTTTCAACATCTCTGGAAGCGGGGGGCCGGTGGGTCGGATAAGGGCCAGGGATCGCAGGACTCTCCACAGATGGGCATCTCCCCTGTCTGGCACATGCCAGATCAACTCGTCACCCATGGCGATCAAACCCGCCATTTTGCCTTGCTGCAGCCCTTCATGGACCAGGGAAGCTGCCAGGATAACACTGTATTCTTCTGTTGAATTCTGGCCTTCCCCTGTATGGACTGCTGGATCCATATCCAGCAGCACCCACCAATTGCTGGCTGGGGAGAAATCAAATACGCGTACATAGGGTTTATTCAGGCGGGCGGTTGTTGGCCAGTGCAGCCACCGCAGGCTGTCCCCGGGTATATATTCCCTGACACCCCCGGCGACTATGGTCCTTTCCAGCCCAGTGCTGGTTGATTTTCCTTCACCAGTCCTTCCACCCGGGGCAATTTCAATCTGGGGCAGGGGAACAACCCGGGGAACAACCATCATGTTGACTGTCTCGCTGTAATCGATCCTGACCGTGAAGATTCCCAGCGGATCATGCGTCTCAAGACTGGTCGGGCCCAGGGTGTAAATACCGCGTTGGTCGCAAATCCCAAAAGTGTGCCAATGTGTGTACCATTGGCTGCGGACATTAACGATCGCACTGGCTGTGTATCCTGGCATATAGGAATGGTCAATGATCCTGACCCAGAGGGCGGGCAACTTGCTGTCGTTCTCAACCCCGATCCGCTCCTGAACCCGATCGCCTACCTGCATCCAGCCGAAGCGCATTTCTCTTTCCAGGGAAATGTTTCCCTTTAAACTCCAGGCCCAGATGTATGAGAACAGAGTCAATCCGAGAAAGGAGGAAGCCAGGATGGCCCAGCTTTTAAAGGGGAAGAACAATTGCACCAGAGCCATGATCAGTCCGAAAGCGGGAATCAGATAGGAATTGACTCTCAGGGACCGCAGTGGCGGATTGGGTGACGGCATTGAATTATTATATCAATAAATCAATTTGGCTCCCTCCTGCAAGCGATAAGAATGAAGGAAAAATCCTTGGGATTGGTGGTTGTCTCCCTCCAGATTCAATGAAATATGGAGCGGCATTTTTCTTGCTTGTTCGTTGGATCCTGGAGTGCATCCTCCTCACTTAATAAAACTGCAAGGTAAAAAAACATCTCCGGATGGTTTTTCTTTTCAACGGACGTGTTATGATATCAGCATGAGTGATAAAACCCGGGTGTTGATCGTAGATGATCACCAGGAAATTCGCACTGTGCTGCGTGCGGCCCTGGAAACACTTGAAGTGGATCTTGATTTGCTGGATGTGCCCTCGGGCGAGGAAGCCATCGTTGAAGTGGTTGGCACAGGGATTGACCTGTTAATTGCAGATGTGGGCTTGCCTGGATTATCAGGGCTGGAACTTT
>Ga0136651_10000062_pt1 | contig 48728 bp, 40 predicted proteins | sample Mar14236cmmetaG_FD_94867 | JGI IMG/M metagenome (GOLD analysis project Ga0136651, IMG submission 94867) | Marine hydrothermal vent microbial communities from Guaymas Basin, Gulf of California to study Microbial Dark Matter (Phase II) - Marker... ... | reverse complement strand
TCCGATCTGAAGAAAATTATTGAAGAGGTACTAAACCTGGTACGGGCCTCGGTACCAAAAAATATTAAGATCACAACAGATCTGTCTGCTGGTTGTGGGACGGTTCTGGTTGATGCTACCCAGATACACCAGGTGCTTATGAACCTCTGCACAAATGCCGCTCATGCCATGACGCCTGAAGGAGGCGATCTTTTTATTGGCCTTAAAGAGGTTGAACTGGATGCTGCCAAGGTGAAAAAATTTAACAATATCAACCCCGGTGTATATGCCAATATTACTGTTGGGGACACTGGAATAGGAATGGACAAACAAACCATGCAACGAATATTTGAACCTTTTTTTACGAAAAAAGAAGTGGGAGTGGGTTCCGGACTCGGCCTGGCGGTGGTACATGGGATCATTAACAGTTACAGAGGCGTTATTACAGTGGATAGTGCTCCCGGAAAAGGAACAATTTTTGAAATATACCTGCCCCGGTTTAGTGATGCCAAGGAAATTGAAATATCCGAAGAGTTCTTGAAAACGGGTATGGAGCATATTATGTTTGTAGATGATGAAGAAGAGGTTACCTTTATAGGAAAAAAGATGCTGGAAAGCCTGGGTTATTCCGTTACGATCAGAACGGATGGGTATAAGGCCTTTCAGGAGTTTAAGGAACATCCAGGTGAATATGATTTGCTGGTTACCGATCAGGTGATGCCCGGACTCTTGGGAACCAATCTGGCTGCTAAGTTCAGACAACTTAACCCCAAACTGAAGGTAATCATTATTACCGGTGCCAAAGAATCTATTAATGAGAAAATTATTGAAGATTACAAAATCGATGAACTATTGTTAAAGCCTCTGAAAATTAGTGAATTCAGTAAGGTAATACGGAAAGTGCTTGATGAAAAGGAAAAAAATAATTAAACCTATGCAGCGAATAATTGTTATTGACGATGAACCTTATATCCTGCTGATGCTAAAGAAAATGCTGGAAAAAGAAGGGTATGAGGTGGATATGGCTACCAACGGTGTGGAAGGCATTGAGCTGTATCATAGAAACGGAGCTAACCTGATCATTACGGATATTGTAATGCCCGAAAAAGAAGGACTGGAGACGATCATGAACCTGAAAGGAGAGAATCCCGATCTGAAAGTAATTGCTATCTCAGGAGGAGGAAGGGTTGATTCCCGGGAATATCTTCATTCGGCAAAACTGCTGGGTGCGGAAAAAATATTTCCAAAACCTTTTAAGAAAGATGAGATTGTTCGGGCGGTTAAGGAACTGCTTGAAGAATAAAAGAAACATTTCCGGTTTGTACAATATCCCGGAAGAAAACAATCCAGGAAAAAATTTCCGGAGTGTTTTCTAGCATGTTAAGGGTATACAACTTTGTATATTTTTGCATGTAACGAAGTATTATTATGTTTTACTTAATTTGTAAAGACATGTTTAAAAAAATATTTTGGTTTGTTTTTGCAGGCCTATTGTGTCTGCAGCTTCAGGTTCGTGCCGATGAAGCACGGTTACTGCGCTTTCCTGATATTCACGGTAATCAGGTTGTATTTGTTTATGCCGGCGATCTGTATCTGGTCAGTGCCGAAGGAGGCGTGGCCAGACAGATAACTACCAACAAGGGATATGAGTCTTTTCCGCATTTTTCCCCGGATGGAAAATATATTGCTTTTACCGGTCAGTATGACGGTAATACGGAAGTTTTTTTAATCCCTTCCACCGGCGGAGTACCCAAGCGTTTGACTTATACGGCCACCCTGGGGCGTGATGATATAGGCGACCGTATGGGACCCAACAATATCGTGATGGGATGGACCCCCGACAGCAAATATATTATCTACCGTTCCCGGAGATATTCTTTCAACTCTTTTGTGGGACAGTTGTTTCTTGTGCCTGTCGAAGGAGGACTTTCAAAAGAAGTACCCATATCAAAAGGAGGTTTCTGTTCATACTCTCCTGACGGTAAAAAACTTGCTTTTAACTGGGTGTTTAGGGAGTTTCGTACCTGGAAATATTACAAGGGGGGAATGGCCGATGATATCCGGATTGTGGATTTAGAAACAAAAAAGGTGGAAAAGATTACGAATAATATAAACCAGGATATAATTCCGATGTGGATGGGAGATAAGATCTATTTTCTGTCGGACCGGGATCGGACCATGAACCTCTTTTCCTATGATCTTACAACCAGACAGGAGAAAAAGCTGACCAATTTTACAGATTATGACATCAAATTTCCAGGATTCGGAAAAGATTATATTGTGTATGAGCGGGGCGGTTACCTGTATAAATTTAATATACATACAAATAATATTACCCAGATCCATGTGCAAATAGCCAATGATGCGAAATGGAGCCGGGCACAATGGGAAGATGCTTCAAAAAAGATTTCCTCCATGGATCTTTCCCCGGATGGAAAACGCATCCTTTTCGGGGCTCGTGGAGATGTTTTTTCCGTGCCGGCGGAACATGGCATTACCGTAAATTATACAGAATCGTCTAATGCCAATGACCGGGATGCCTACTGGTCGCCCGACGGGAATTACATTGCTTATATCTCGGACCTCAGCGGAGAGTTTCAAATCTATATCCAAAAGCAGGATGGTTCCGAAGACCCTGTACAGATCACTTCCGGACTGAAAACTTACATTTTCGATCTGACCTGGTCGCCCGACAGCAAGAAAATCCTTTTTAATGATAAAAGGCAGACCCTGAATTATATAGATATTGACACAAAGAAGATGGTGCAGGTGGACCAATCGGATGAGGCTCCGTGGTTCAGCTATGACTGGTCGCCCGACAGTAAATGGATCACTTATACCAAAGCGGAAAAGGGAATGACGAAGATCCGGCTTTACAGCCTGGATTCACAGAAATCCTATGAGCTGACGGATGCCTGGTATAATTCTAACAATCCTTCTTTTAGCAGTGATGGAAAATATATCGTATTTTCTTCAGCCAGGGATTTTCATCCTTTGTATAGCCAGGTGGAATGGGATTATGCATATGAGGATATGAACCGGATCTATCTGATCGCTCTGGCCAAGAATACCCCCTCGCCTTTTGCTCCTGAAAATGATGTGGTGAAAGTTTCAGGAGAAAAGACAACATCTGCATCTGAAAAAAAAGGAAAAGAAAAAAAGGGAAAGAAAGAACTCAGCAAAGAAGAAAAGGAAAATGCGAAACAAGTAGTGATAGACCTGGAAGGGATTCAGGACAGGGTTATTGGGTTGCCTGTGAAAGCATCCAATTATTTTAACATAGCCTGTGTGGACAACAAGGTGTACTATGTACGTTCTTCATCTATGGGCGGAGGGAGGACCTTTAGAATGTATGACCTGAAAAAGAAAAAGGAGACGGAGTTATCGTCAAGCATATTTAGTTATGTTATCTCGTCTAATCATAAGAAAATGTTGGTGCGTCAGGGAAATAAATATCAGGTAATTGCCTTACCTTCTTCAAAGATACAACTGGATAAGCCTGTGGATCTTTCCAATATGAAAGTGTTGGTGGATCACCATCGGGAATGGCAGCAGATGTTTGAGGAAAGCTGGAGGCAGATGCGTGACTTTTTCTATGCTTCCAATATGCACGGTCTGGACTGGAAAGCAATCCGTGATAAATATGCAGTGCTGGTGCCTTATGTGAACCATCGTTCCGATCTGACCTATATCATCGGAGAAATGGTTGGAGAGTTGAGTATTGGCCATTCATATGTCATCAACGGAGAACGTCCTATGCCGGAACGGATCCAAATGGGTTTGCTGGGAGCGAGATTCTCACGAATGGAAAACGGATACTTCCGGGTGGATCATATCCTGAAGGGGGCCAACTGGAGTAAAACCCTGCGTTCCCCCCTGACTGAACTGGGAGTGAACGTAAAAGAAGGAGACTATATCCTGGCCGTGGATGGACACCCCGTAAATAAAGTGAATAATATCTTTGATCTGTTGGTCGGAAAAGCCGGTAAAACCGTGGAATTGACGGTGAACAGTAAACCAGACATGGCAGGAAGCCGGAAAGTGTTGGTCGTACCTGTAGCTGATGAATCTGCTCTGTACTATTACGAGTGGGTGGAAAACAATATAAGAAAGGTCAGCGAAGCTACCAACGGAGAGGTGGGGTATATCCATATACCGGATATGGGGCCTGATGGTCTGAATGAATTCGTGAAACATTATTATCCGCAGCTACTTAAGAAAGGCCTGATCATAGATGTGCGTGGCAATGGTGGGGGAAATGTGTCACCTATGATTATGGAACGACTGCTGCGTACCATCACTTATGTGACTATGCATACAGGCGAGAAAAAAGGTAATGTAAATCCTGTCGGGACTTTTATTGGTCCAAAGGTTGCCTTGTTGGATAAGTATTCCGCTTCGGACGGGGATCTCTTTCCTTATCGTTTTAAATATCATAAACTCGGTAAATTGATAGGGACCCGTTCCTGGGGAGGCGTCGTTGGCTATAGTGGTTCTATTCCACTTATTGACGGTGGGTCGTTGATCACACCCTCTTATGCTCCTTTTGCAGCCGATGGCAGTGGCTGGATTATCGAAGGTCATGGGGTCGAACCGGATATATATATCGAAAATGATCCTGTCAGGGAGTATGAAGGGATCGACGACCAGTTGAACAAAGCTATCGAGGTAATCAGGGAAGAAGTGAAGAACTTCAAATACAAAATTCCTCCTATACCGCCGTTTCCGGATAAGAGCGGAAAGTAAGAGAACAAAGAAGAATTTCTTCTCCGTCGCCAATATCCTCGCAAAAGTTGTAGTGATAAAAGGCTACAGAGGTAAGCAGGTAAAAAGCAGGGACACAATATTTTGCGTCCCTGCTTTTTAGAGTGGTGAACTGTATCTACGTAGATAATTATTAATGGATACTATCCCAAAAAGTGTGTAAAGTGCATCCTTTCTAAATTTGAAGTTTGAAAAACTTTAAATTCTAACTTTTCCTAGAAATATGTAATATGGCAATATATATTTTTGAATGACAATAACATATATCCGATTTCTGAAACTTTGTAATAATACGTATATACGTAATATGTATGTTTTTATAAATATTTGATATATAGTTCTTTATAAAATTCATTACGTAAAAAAAGAAAAGTTAGAGGTTAATTGTTTTATTTCAGGCCTACATATTTTTTATATTTTTATGAAAATTTTTAATCTACTTTCTATGAAATCCTTAAAAATATTTTTATTTCCGGCTCTCTTGAGTTTATTGGTTCTGGATCTTTTCGGACAGACATCCGGCAAGAAACCCCTGACCCATGATGTTTATGATTCGTGGAAGAGCATTAAAGGGATCACGCTTTCGCGTGACGGCCGGTGGGCAAGCTATGAAATCAATCCGCAACGGGGAGACGGTTGGCTCTATCTGTATGATGTGAAAAAACACAGCCTTGATTCTTTTCCGAGAGGTTCAGGAGCCCGTTTCTCTCCTGCCTCGGATTATCTGGTATTTAAGATCAAACCCCAATACAAGGTCGTGAGGAAAGCCAAAAGGGATAAAAAGAAAATGGAGGATATGCCAAAAGATTCTCTGGGGATCGTCTTGCTGAAGGACAAATCATTGATCAGGGTTGCAAAGGTCCGCTCTTTTGGTATGCCAGATGAAAACGGCGAATGGTTCTGGTACCGAAGAGAAAAGGTGTGTCCTGAGAAACCGGATACTGCTGGCAGAAACTTATCCGAAGAAACAAAAAAATCTTATCAGGAGAAAAAAAAGGAGTATGATAAACAGGTGAAGGAGATAAAGAAAGCCAAAGGGACGGATCTGGTGGTGACGAATCCTTTGAAGGACAAGTTTCTGACATATCATAATGTAACCGGCCAGACGATCTCCAATAGCGGAAAGAGGATTGCCTTTATCATGGAAAAGAAAGACTCTCTGGAACAGTCTGCTGTATATGTGTTCAATACGGAAACAGGGCAGGAGCGTCCGGTATTGAAAAGGGAAGGGAAAGCCGTTCATTCGGATAAGTTAGTCCTTGATAAACAGGGAGATCAGCTGGCGTTTCTCCATTCGGCCGATACGGGAGATGCGAAGATATATGATCTTTATTACTGGCATGCGGGACAGGATTCGGCCTTAGTGGTAGTAGATACATTAACGAAGGGCATGCCTGACGGCTGGAGTGTGAGCATTAACAGGCAGCCCTGGTTTTCGGAAGACGGTTCACGACTCTTTTTGGGGACGGCTCCCAAACCGAAACCAGAGCCTAAGGATACTTTGCTGGAAGAGGAAAAATATCATGTGGATATTTGGAACTGGAAGGATCCTTATCTGCAGCCTATGCAGAAACTGCAGGCAGAGAGAGAGAAGAAAAGGACCTGGTTGGCCTTGTGGTACCCGGGGGATAACAAATTTGTGCAACTGGGGGATAAGAAGGTTCCGGAAGTGTCGGTAGCATTGAAGGGTAATGCACCCTGGGGGCTGGGGCGTTCCAACCTGCCGTATCGCAAGCAGATTTCCTGGGAGGCAAACAGATATCAGGATATTTACCGGATAAACCTGACAACGGGTGTAAAAGAGAAGTTGCTGACCAAAGCTCCTTCCTCGGTGTCCTTATCTCCGGAAGGGAACTACCTGGTGTGGTATCAGACGGCTGACAGTTGCTGGTATTCGAAAGATCTCAATACGGGCAAAGAAATAAATTTGACCGGTAGTCTTCCGGTGGCTTTTTACAATGAGCGCCATGATACTCCCAGTGATCCCCATCCCTATGGGTTGGGAGCGTGGTATGACCATGACCGGTATTTTATCCTTTACGACATGTATGATCTATGGCAAGTGGATCCTTCCGGGATAGAGAAACCGGTGTGTTTGACGCATGGATACGGCCGGCAAAAACAGATCCGTTTCCGTTGGCAAAAACTCAATCGGAAAAAGGAGACCATCGGACCGGATGAGAAACTGTACCTGCAGGCCTTTCATCTGTTTAATAAAAAATCAGGATATTATATCCTTTCTGCCGGAAAAGCGGCCGATCCGAAAAAACTGGTGCTGGATGATTGTCAGTATTCATCCCTGATGAAGCCGGAAAAGGCCGATGAACTATTTTGGCGGAAAGAAACATTTCAGGAGTATCCGGAGCTGTGGACCGGCAACATGAAGCTGCAGAAAGCCCGGAAGATTTCCCTGACCAACCCCCAGCAGAAAGATTATCTGTGGGGGTCTGTAGAGTTGGTGCAATGGAGGGCCTTTAACGGAGAAAAATTGCAGGGTCTTTTATACAAGCCGGAGGACTTTGATCCGAAGAGAAAATACCCTATGATCGTTTATTTCTATGAACGTAGTTCGGACGGTTTGCACCGGCATTGGGTTCCTGCCCCCAGCCGCTCGATCATCAACCGTACCATGTATATCAGCAATGGCTACCTGATCTTTGTGCCTGACATTACTTATGAGACCGGATACCCAGGTCAGAGTGTTTATAAAGCGGTGGTCAGTGGTACGCAGGCGATGGTGGAAAGGTATCCTTTTATCGACAGAGACCGTATGGCTATGAATGGTCAGAGCTGGGGAGGGTATCAGATCGCTTATCTGGTGACGCAGACCGACATGTTCAGGTGTGCTTTTTCGGGAGCTCCGGTGTCAAACATGACTTCGGCTTACGGAGGGATCCGGTGGGGCACAGGTATGAGCCGTATGTTCCAATATGAGCAAACACAGAGCCGTATCGGAGGAACTTTGTGGGAAAAACCATTGCTTTTCATTGAGAATTCTCCTATTTTCTTTGTACCGAAAATACATACACCGTTGTTAATCATGCACAACGACAAGGACGGAGCCGTTCCATGGTATCAGGGTATAGAATTTTTCGTGGCTTTGCGACGACTGAACAAACCGGTCTGGCTATTGGAATACAATAATGAAGACCACAACCTGACCCGGCGTGCCGATGAAAAAGATCTCTCCATCCGTGTGATGCAGTTCTACGATCATTACCTGAAGGACAAACCGGCTCCTGTATGGATGATTAAAGGTATCCCGGCGGTGGAAAAGGGAAAGACAGACGGGTATGAACTGGTGCCGGAGAAGTAATAAACATCAATCTTTTATTCATGAACCGCAAGATATTTCTTCTTTTCACGGGAGTGTCGTTCGTCTTTGTCATGCAGGCACAGAATCCCATTGTGCCGGAAAGGATATATATGGCTGACCCCTCGGCTCATGTGTGGAGAAACGGGAAGTTGTATGTTTACGGCTCGGTGGATGAGAGTGCCCGTTATTATTGTTCCCGGAAATATCATGTGCTTGTAACCTCCGATATGATTCACTGGGAGATAGTCAAGGATATCTTTGCCTCTGCAGGCCCCGGAGATCAAGATCAAGTCTCGTATAACGATGATCTGCTCTTTGCTCCCGACTGTGCCTGCAAAGACGGAAAGTATTATCTTTATTACTGTCAGCCGAACCCTGAGGCTGCCGAAGGCGTAGCCTATGCTGATACTCCCGTGGGACCTTTTCTGCACGGACAGAAAATTGAGGCAGGAGGCATCGAGGAAATTGATCCCTGTGTGTTTATCGATGACGATGGCCAGGGATATTATATCTGGGGGCAGTTCCATGCGAAGATCGCAAAGCTAAAACCCGACATGACCGGAATTGACACCACAACGATTGTGGAAGATCTTTTGACGGAAGAAGAGCATCATTTCCATGAGGGAGGGTATATGATCAAGCGAAAAGGTATCTATTATTTTATTTATGCGGATATTGAACGTGCCGGGATGCCCACCTGCCTGGGATATGCTACGAGCCGTTCCCCCATGGGCCCATTCACTTATCGGGGAGTGATCATTGACAATGACCATTGCGATCCGGGCAACTGGAATAACCATGGTTCGCTGGTGGAGTACAAAGGACAATGGTATGTTTTTTACCACAGATCGACGCATGACAGTAAAATGATGCGCAAGATATGTGTCGAACCCATTCATTTTAATGAAGACGGCTCCATCAATGAGGTGGAAATGACTTCCCAGGGAGTCGGTCCGCCGCTGAATCCCTGCAGTCGCATTGAGGCGGAAAGAGCCTGCCTGATGCGGGGAAACGTGAGAATAACGTCTTCAGCTGAAGGGAAAGAAGAGCTTGGAGGTATCCGTAACGGTGATCAGGTGGCTTATAAGTACTTTGATTTCAATAAGGATTGCAGGACTTTCACTGCGCGGGTGAAGCCCGGGAAAAGAAGAGCAAAGATCTTTATTGCCACGGGAGAGCCCTGGGGAAAAAAGTTGGGAACATTAAATATTCCGGCAAGAGAGAAAGATAATGGCTGGCACGAGTACCACTGTCATGTTGAAGCAGTGAAAGGCTTACATGCCTTATGGCTCACTTTCATTGTTACAGGAGATGATCTTCTTGAAATAGACTGGATAAAATTCAGCGGGTCAGGATCATCCCGCTGATAAAGCCGAAAATCTTCAGGTTGCCGGGACCGACGATGCTTCCATGGTTCATCTCTGCGAAATTAGCAGCCGAATGCTGCAAAATAGATGAAAATTAGTTGGCTTCGCATGCGATATTGATGAGCGTGATAAAAAATTTCGTTATGAAGTGACTAATTTCGATCTGAACGAAGTGAAGACCTAATTACGTTCGCAAAGCGAACAAATATCCATTGCATGACAGCGAACACAGTGAGCGCATGACCATATTTTCTTCAACTCTTGTTTTTAAAGGGCAGAAACGTCATAAAATCTGCATGATGTACGACATAAGCTTCTGTAGATCTCTTCACCAGATCTCCTTCGGCGGCATGGGCAGCAATGATATGGCACACCTCCGGCGGGATCCCGCATTCTTCTGCAAGTGAAACACCCGAAAAAGGATGCCGCAGATACCTGCCGTAGCTGCCCTGTATGGCTCTTCCCTTTTCATCCAGTTCATATTCCAGCAGTTTTCCCACGTCGGCGAGAATGGCACCGGAGATTAAAACATCCATGTTTACAGGCAGGTCTTCTCCGAAAAATTCATTCATTTTCGCGCCACTCTCGCGGGCAATATGTACCACACATCTTTTATGGTCCATGAAACTGACCTTCAGATCAGGTCCGGCCAACAGGGTAAAAGGGATTCTGTAAAGATCTTCCGGAGTAAGCACACTGCGTGACAAGGCCCGGCGCCATACCTCCGCCGTCTTCTCCCGCAATGTTTCGTCACTGATCCACTCCAGTTCCGGCCACAACTTATAAACTACATCTTCAGGCTTCATGATTTGTAATTATCTGTTTCTTGTTTCCACTCATTATAACTTCTCAATGATCGCATCGGTCATCTGCTGTGTGGAAGCAGCTCCCCGGTTAATCACGGCAGGGCTCCCGGAAAGTTTCAGCATGTCGTAAGTACGCACTTTCCCCTCGGCGATTACCGTGGCAATGGCTTTACGGATACGTGTAGCGGTCTCTTTCTCTCCGAGAAAATCCAGCATCATACAAGCCGACTCAATCATGGCGATGGGATTGACGATAGAAACAGGATACCCTGCATATTTGGGAGCCGAGCCATGCGTGGGTTCGAAGATGCCGATCCCTTCGTCATTGAACTGGGCACTGCAGGCAAAACCAAGCCCGCCAATTAATCCGGCAAAACCATCCGAGACAATGTCTCCGAACATATTGCCTGCCACGATCACCCCGTAATGCTCGGGGTTTTTTGTAAGCCACATCATCTGGGCATCTATATTGGTATTCCACAGTTCTATGTCAGGATACTGCCCCGCCTGTATTTCCCTGGCCAGCCGGTACATCATGCCGGAGGTTTCGCGGATCACATTGGGCTTTTCAGCTAATGTGACGGAACGGTATCCGTTATTCCGGGCATACCGGAAGGCAGCCTCCAGAATGCGGCGTGTGGCCTTGTATGTATATATACGCGTTGATATGGATAATTCTTCACGGGGGACCTGCCCGAAATTCTTCTTGAATCTGGGATGGGTAAGAAACGCTTCATACACCTTGTCGGGCGGGTTGGTCCATTCCACCCCCGAGTAAAGCCCCTCGGTATTCTGCCGGAAAATGACCACATCCACCTCCGGCTCTTCAATAGCCCCGTTTTTTCCGCGACGAATAAAGTTTAAAGGATTCCCTTTATACGTTTTGCAGGGACGTATGGAGACGTCAAGGTTAAAAAGCTGACGCAACCCTACAATGGGACTGGAATAAACATAGCCCTTATCACGCAATTCCGGATTGAGTTCGTTGGCTGCTTCTTCTTTGGGTTTGGAAGTGATGGCTCCGAATAATCCGGTTTTATACTTGCGGATAAGGTCTACCGTACGCTGTGGCAAGGGATTTCCTTCTTTTTTCCAGAATTCCCAACCTATATCCGCATGCACATATTCTGCGCTAAAACCGGCGGCATCCAATACCCGCAGGCTTTCATTCAAAACAATCCGGCCGATACCGTCGCCGGGCATGGTAACGATTGTGTGTCCTGGCATAATAAATCATGGTTTTATGGTTAACGGAAAGATAAAAATAGTAAGAAAAAGTATCATGAAATACTGTTTCTAAACATATATTCAAAAATTTAAGAATTACTTACATTTGTGTTTTTCTACGGATAATATGTCTTAATACAATAAAATGATAAGTGTTAGTGAATTACAAAATAAATATCCTATTCCGGTCTGGAAGTATTTTGATGAAATACTGAAAATACCGAGACCCTCAGAGAGAGAAGATAAAATCAGGGAGTATCTGGTGCAGTTCGGGAGAGAACGGAACCTGGAAACCCTGGTGGACGGAGTCGGGAATGTATTGATACGAAAACCTGCTACTCCCGGGTATGAAGACAGGATCCCTGTAGTATTGCAAAGTCACATGGATATGGTCCCGGCCAAAGAGCCTTCGCTGGACTTTGATTTCGGGAAAGATCCCATCCCTGCTTATGTGGAAGGCAATTGGGTAAAGACCAAAGGAACGACCCTGGGTGCCGATGATGGTATAGGAGTAGCAGCAGCCCTGGCGGTACTGGATGCGGAAGATATTCAGTATGGTCCACTGGAAGCTCTCTTCACCGTAGATGAAGAATCAGGGATGACCGGCGCTAAAAACCTGCCCAAGGGATGGCTGAAAGGAAAAATACTGATCAACCTGGATTCGGAAGACGAAGGTGAGTTGTTTATCGGCTGTGCAGGAGGTCAGGATACCTCTGCTGTCTTTCATGTTTTTCATGAGCCGGTACCTGAAAATGCCATACCTTACCGTCTTGACATCAAGGGCCTTTCGGGAGGTCATTCAGGGGATGAGATAGACAAAGGACATGCCAATGCCATCAAGCTGGCAGCTCGTTTTTTGTGGTCCGCCACGCAGGAATATAATATACACCTTTCCTGTCTTACCGGGGGTACCCTGCGTAATGCCATACCTCCGGAAGCAGAAGCCGTGTTTACCATCCACGAAAGCAGAAAGGAAGATTTGATTGCATCGTTTGAGGTATTTCGTGATACGGTCAGAGAGGAATATAAGCATACCGACCCGGAAATGAAGATCGGGTTACATGAAACGAAAAAACCTGCCGATATAATCCCTGCCGGAAAACAAGAGCAGCTGCTGCTTTCCCTGTACGGATGCTGGCACGGGGTATTTAGCTGGAGTAAGACCATCCCCGGACTGGTGCAGACTTCCACCAATCTTGCACTGGTACGAGTTGATGCCGGTAAGATCGAGGTGAATACCAGCCAGCGTAGCTCTCTGGAATCGGAAAAAAAGGTTATGGCCGAAACGGTGGCCAGCATATTCCGGCTGGCAGGTGCCGAGATCACTTTCGGAGATGAATACCCGGGCTGGACTCCCAACCCTGAATCGCTCATTTTAAATATTACCGAAAAAGCCTATCGCGAACTTTTTCATGAAGACCCGGCAGTGAAAGCGATTCATGCAGGACTGGAATGCGGTCTGTTTCTGGAAAAATATCCGGATATGGACATGATCTCTTTCGGTCCTACCATACGCGGAGCCCATACCCCGCAAGAAAAACTTGATATTGAAAGCACCTACAGGTTTTGGCAATTGCTCGTGGATATCCTGAAAAAAATACCTGTATCCGGAAGTTAACTAACTTAACTTGGAAGAGAAGCTTTTAAACTTATTTAATTACAGACACTTTTTACTATCTTAATTTTCCACCGGTTCGAAAACTTCTTTGCCTACCCCACAAAGCGGACATTCCCAGTCATCCGGGGAAAATATACAAAATAAAATGATAAAGCTGTCGATGGTATTGAAAGTTGGCATACTGGAAATATATAACATCCGGGAAGAAAAAACCATTCGGTAATTACATCCCTCCTCGTAAAACAGGATATTTCCTTCGGGTTTCAGTAAATACTGCACCGGAATAGCCTTGCCGTATCCCCAAATTAAAATATAACCGTTTCAAACCATTGTTGTTAACCTTAAACAAAATGCATTGTGATACTCTCTACCCTGTTGTTACAGGCTGATGATGCTGTTCGTCTGTTAGGTATCAAATTGATTAATACCCATGATTTTCTGGAACTGATCATCCGTTTTTCTTATAATACCCTGATCGTTTTTATCCTGGTCAGAAAGATATATTTTCCTGTTTCCCGTCGAAAAGAATACTATTTTAATTACATGCTGATCAGTGTGATTCTGTTTCTGATGATCTACACGCTGATCAATGTAAAGGACTTGTCGGTGGGAGTTGCCCTGGGTATATTTGCTCTTTTTGGCATCCTGCGTTTCCGTATGGCACATATCCGGATCTTTTATTCCCATCACGAACAATTCCCCTATCGGTAAGAAGAAGATGCAATAACAGATAACGGAGGCTAGGGAAGCAGCAGGGAAGCATCTCCGTAACTCAGAAAACGGAAATCATTATCCAGCGCATACCGGTAAATTTTTTTCCAGTCATCACCGGTAAAAGCGGCTACCAGTAATAACAGGGTACTCTTAGGCAGATGAAAATTGGTTATCAGCCCGTCGAGAAAACGAAAACGATAGCCCGGAACAATCATCAACCGGGTAGAACCCTGTAACATCTCCAGGTGGTTCTTATCCATATACTCCAACAATATGTTTATTGCGTCACCGGAGGAAAGCTCTGTTTGAAGCATATAAGGATCCCATTGATCGGTGAATAAAGTCATGCGTTCCGGGTGTTTATGCTTTAAAATCTTTACAGCCAGCCAATACAGGCTCTCAAGCGTTCTTACGGATGTGGTCCCCACGGCAAGGACTCTTCCCCGGGTTGTTGAAAACTGTTCCAGAAAAGAACGTGATACGGTATAGTGTTCGGTGTGCATACTGTGTGCTTCGATACTGCCGGTCTGGATTGGCCTGAAGGTACCCACACCTACGTGCAGGGTCAGCTCCAGAACCGGATGTGCTTCCCGTATCTTTTTCATCATTTCCGGTGTGAAATGCAGTCCGGCAGTAGGAGCTGCCACTGATCCTTTCCGAAGAGCATAGACCGTCTGGTATTCTTTCGTGTCGGCAGGGGTGGCTTCCCTTTTGAGATAAGGCGGAATAGGTACTGCCCCGGCCGCCTCCAGCAAATCACCGAAAGAAAAGGAAGAATCACTCCAGGAAAACCTTACCCGGGAAGCATCTTCTTTGGTTCCGGTTCGTTCTGCCACCAAACGGATTTTGTTTTCTCCAACAGAAATATCCATTTCCAAAGGACCTCTTTTCCATTTTTTTGCGTGGCCGATCAGGCATTCCCAAATAACCGGTTCCCGGCTGCTGAAAACCTGTTCATAGTCAGAGGGGGCCACAGGCTCCAGACAAAATATCTCAATCCTCGCACCTGTCGGCTTATGGAAAATCAAACGGGCCCGTATCACTTTGGTGTTATTTACTACGAGTATATCGCCTTTCCTTAAAAATTTGTCCAGATCATAAAAAAATGAAGTTTGAATTTCCCCTTTTTCATATACCAGTAGTTTTGCCTGGTCACGATGGGGCAGGGGATATTTGGCTATCTTCTCTTCAGGAAGGTCGTACGAATAATCTTCTGGATTAATATCTGGGATCATCTTGATTCTGTATTTGCCATTGACTTCTGTTAAAATGTTGCTGTTCTGTCTGCAAATTTCGTTGGTACCCAGCTAATTCAATCAATTTCGCAATCGAAGACTGCTAATTCTTGTTTTCCAAAGCGCGCAAATTTACATATTTTTGCAGGAAAATTTATACGCATGACATTCAGACCCGGAGATAAGGTAAAATTTAAAGATGAACCCGAACAGGGAGTGGTAGTAAGGATTGATAAGAACGGGTATGTTATTGTAAAAACCACGGATGGTTTTGAGCGCCCTGTCGAATCGGATGACCTGATGCTTACGGGAATAGATAACATGACGACCCTGTTTGAGGAGGAGAAAACAGAAGAACCAATTGAAGAAAAAGAAATGGCTGCCCCGGTTGAGGAGGAAAAGAGTGAGCCTGTCGGAAGGGAGGAACCCCGGATTTTTCTCGGTGTCTTACAACGCAACGAAAAATTTGCTTTCTATCTTATAAACGACAGTGATTATTCTCTCTGGTTCACCTTCAGTACGCTGAACGGTGAAAATGCAGCCCGCATGCTTGAAAAAGGTCTGCTTGAAGACAATACAAAACTTCTGCTGGCTGAATTGCTTCCTGAAGCTACCACTACTCTGTTTATTCAATGCATTCTGTTCGGAACACCCTTTTTCATAGTCCGCCCCACTGTGGACAGACAGTTTCCTTTTGGGATAAATGCCATACCCAGAGCCCGGGAATTCAAAGATAATCCCTATTTCGACGAAAAAGCCTGGCTGATCCCATTGGTTCGACAGTCTCTTCCCTCTGAAAAAATAACAGTGGACAAACATCAAAAAGAAAAAATCCTTAAGGAAAAAGGAGACTTGTCAGGGAGACGTATGATGTTACGTCCGAAGATTGCCGGTAACGAACCTATCGAAGAAGTAGATCTGCATGCAGAGACTTTTTTGGAAAATCCTTCCCGCATGTCCAATGGAGAAATCCTGGAAGCACAACTGGCCCGGTTTGAAATTGCACTGGAAGGAGCCATGCGAAATAAACAGAAAAAAATGGTATTTATTCATGGTCTAGGCAACGGAAAACTGAAACATGAAATCCGAAAACGGCTGGATCAGCGGAAGATCCGCTACCAGGATGCTTCATTCAAAGAATACGGTTACGGAGCAACCCTGGTGATCTTGAAATAAATTCCATCTCCTCAACTCAGGACCCTTAACCATCTATCCAATATACTCCTGCCTGTGCACCAGGAAAAACATATTATTGGCAATGGATAAATAGCCCATGTCATAACAAAAATAATAACGATTCCCGGTTTTGGTGTCGTAGATATTGGTATGGTAATTAAAATTGAAACCGAGCGAAAGAAGCTTGTTTTTTGAAACTTTGGCTTTTCCGCCGGGATTCAGTTGAGCCAGGATAGACCGGTTTTTTTTCAGAATGGCATTGATCCGGCGAATGTACTGATTCGACTCGGCATGCAAGCGGTTGTGATACGTTGTGCGGCACTGATCGGAACAGAATTTCTTGTCCGAACGACCATGGATAGGTTCGCCACATTCCAGACAATAGCGTGTTTCCATGTCTCGGTGATTTTGCCTTAAAGATAATAAAATCAATGAAAAAAGAATCTTCCTACGTAGGTACCTACGTAGGAAGTTATTTATAATCTTAGTACAATGGTCATAATATCATTCAGTTGACAAGTTTCAATCATCCATATCATCAGAAAACTAATTTGTTTATCTTTTTGGTAGGGGAGGGGTAGGGCATGCAGGCAGACGGGGAAGCTTATTAATATCTCACCTGCAATTTTTATAAATGTCAGTGAGCAAATTTCACCATTTTCTTTATCTTTTTTTACCTTTGTTTACTTTCGGGATTTTGGAATTTGTTTTTCGGACAATTAAAATCGTTAGGAAATGAATTCATTAGTGCTTGCTCTTATCGCCTTTAGCGGTTATCTTATTGCCTATCATACCTATGGGAAATTCCTGGGACGTAAGCTTTTCGGTCTGGCCAACAAGAATCCCATGCCTTCCCATGAACTGGAGGATGGGGTAGATTACGTGCCCACCAAAAAACACATCATTTTCGGTCATCATTTTGCCACCATTGCCGGTTTGGGTCCTATTGTAGGACCCGCCATCGGAGTGATCTGGGGATGGGTGCCTGTGTTGCTCTGGATTTTCCTCGGTTCTATCTTTATGGGAGGAGTACATGATTTTTCTTCTCTGGTAATCTCTGCCCGTCATAAAGGAAAAACCCTGGGGGAGCTGACAGGAGATATTATCAGCCCTTCCACCCGCTATGCTTTCCAGTTTATCATGCAGTTTTTATTATGGGTCGTAATCTCCATCTTTGCTATGATTGTGGGAATTTTGTTTGAGATGTACCCCTCTGCCGTCTTTCCGGTGTGGATGCAGATCCCGATTGCCATATGGTTAGGGTGGCAGATCAACCGGGGGAAAAATGATCTGGGGTGGTCGTTGATTGCTGTCGCTCTGTTGTATGTTACCGTTCTTATCGGGGCCTGGCTGCCGCTTGGACTGACCCCCATTTACCAGCATTGGATTGCTGACCCGGCCCAGGCCCGCAACCTGGCCATTGTAACCTGGGTAGCCATTCTGCTGATCTATGTCTTTTTTGCTTCTACCGTCCCGGTGCACAAGCTGTTACAACCACGTGATTTTATCAACACCTATCAACTGATCATTGCCATGTTCCTGCTGTTTCTGGGAGTGGTGGTAGCACATCCTGTCATTACTGCTCCGGCTGTTAATCCGGCTATCCGCCAACCGGGAACGGATATTCCGCATCTGATGCCGATCATGTTTATTACAATTGCCTGTGGTGCCATATCCGGATTTCATTCCCTGGCTGCCTCAGGGACTACCGTAAAACAGGTGGATAAGGAAGAAGACACCCTTTTTGTGGGATACGGCGGTATGTTGTTCGAGAGTGTTCTGGCGTTTCTCGTGTTGATGTCTGTGGCTGCAGGCATGGGCATGGGGATGAAGGAAAATGGTCATATTCTTACCGGAATAGCAGCTTACAATGAACATTATTCTTCCTGGGTAACTGCCTCCGGCCTCGGGGCAAAATTGTCTGCTTTTGTTGTGGGTGCTTCCAACCTGATGGAGAGTTACGGAATCCCTGAGAATGTGGGTCAGGCCATCATAGCCGTATTTATTGTCAGCTTCGCCGGCACTACCCTCGATTCGGCCGTACGTATCCAGCGTCTTTCCTTGCAGGAAATCCTAACCAACCGGGAAGGCAAAATCGTCAAGCCTTTTAATAACCGTTATGTAGCAACTTTTTTGGTGGTGGCCCTGGCAGCCTTGCTGGCTTTCTCCAAACCTGCCGCCAAAGGAGCTCTGATCCTGTGGCCTCTCTTCGGCTCTCTGAATCAGTTGCTGGCTGCACTGGCCCTGGCTGTGGTAACCGTTTATCTTATCATCAAAAAGAAAAATTTCTGGCTTACCGGGATACCTATGCTGTTTGTGCTGATGTTCACCTTGTGGTCTATGATCGATAACCTGATCCGTTTTATACGACAGAATGATATCCTGCTTTCGGTGATATCGGCAATTATCCTCTTGCTGACAGGATGGTTGCTTACGGCTTCTGTAGTATCCCTGATAAAAAGATGGCGGGGAAAAACAGTGTCCGGGGTAATGGCCAATTGATCTTTGAAATATTTCAATACCATGAAAGCCATAAAGCTCGTACAATACGGAAAAGCCGGTGATGCATTTCAGATCAATGAGACGTTGATCCCGGAAATTGCAGAGGGGGAAGTGCTTATCAACGTGGAATCCTTCGGACTGAATTTTGCAGACGTGATGGCACGCAGGGGATTGTACGGAGAAGCTCCGAAACTTCCTTTTGTGCCAGGTTATGAAGTGGTAGGAAAGATCGAAAAAAGTAAATCGCTCTTGTTCAAACCGGGAGAGCGGGTGGTAGCATTCACCCGTTTCGGAGGATATGCCGAAAAAGTAAAAACAGATGCACGTGCCGTAGCAACCATTCCCGAAGATATGGACAACGGCGTGGGGGTTGCTCTGGCCACTCAATATTGCACTGCCTGGCATGCCGCGTATGATCTGGCCAATGTTAAGGCAGGAGAGGTGGTGTTGATCCACGCGGCGGCAGGAGGCGTTGGCATCGCTCTGACTCAGCTGGCTCACCTGCGAGGATGCAAGGTGATCGGTACCGCCGGTTCGGATAAAAAAATTCGCTTCCTGAAAGAATCAGGGGTGGAATTTGCTGTCAATTACCGGAAAGATGATTTTGAAAAAACAGTGCCGGAAATACTTAACGGAAAAAAACCGGATGTAATTTTCGACCCGGTAGGAGGAAAAAACTTTAAAAAGAGCAAAAGAATCCTGGATTATGGGGGCAGGATCGTCGGGTACGGGGCCTCCGACCAGCTAAACCACAGAAAAGGTCCGGTATCTTCTGTAAAACTGCTTTTTGGTTTTGGATTTTTACATCCCGTCGGACTGATCATGAACTCGAAGGGTGTACTTGGGGTGAATATGTTGAAAATAGCCGATCATAAACCGGAAATTTTGCAGCATGCGCTTCATGAAGTGGTACGGTTAACCAATGAGGGTAAGCTGAAACCGGTGGTGGGAAAGGAGTACCGGGCCGCTCAGATTGCCGAGGCCCACGAATTCTTAGAAAGCCGTCAATCCATCGGCAAGATCGTTTTACATTGGCCATAAGAAAATTTACTAACAGAAGGAATGTAAGTACTGACTTTGCCATAACGAAGCTTTCTCCTTCATCGAACAGAGGACCCTGTTATGCATATAATCTATCAGTCTCTGGATCTCTTCTTCATGGTATTTCATTCATCCCTGGTGGTGTTTAACCTGTTCGGCTGGATCTGGAAAAAGACCCGTCTGGCCAATCTGATTACGCTGGGTCTGACAGGCGCCTCCTGGACCCTGCTGGGAATATTCTATGGTCCGGGATATTGCCCCCTGACCGACTGGCATTTTCGCATTCTCGGGCATCTGGGAAAAACCAATCTGCCCAATTCGTATATGCGCTATCTGGTACAACGGCTGTTTCATGCTGATTTTCCGGCCACTTTAGTCGATAGAGCCACTTTGATAGCATTCTTAATAGCTTTGTTATTATCTTTGTTTTTCAACCTTAGAAAAAGGTTCATCCGCATAATGTGTATTTAGAATTATGAATTGTATAAATTTTCAGTTTAAAAAATTCGTTATTTTTATATCCATAAGCTGGCTTCCACTTCTCGGGTAAGTTTTTATCTATGGCGAATTCCATCAGGTTTTTTTGCTTTTTACCCGTAAAAAAGTATCTTCACTAACATCTACAGACGCCTTTTCTATTTCAATTTTATTTCCTGTATTATCTTCTATGAAAAGTGTTTTTAGCTATATCTCCAAATACCCCTTTGGTTTTAAACGACTGACACATACATAATCATAACCTTTATGCTTTAATATCGAGAGGTTTTCATTTGTGGTGATTTCTGCATACATCGTAACCACCGGTTTTTCTTTCTTAATTTCCTCTAATAATATGTATTTTTATTCGCCTGGTTGAATTTTTCAATTCATAATACTTGGTTTATATTAGCTGAAATATGGATTACTTTTCAGTTAATATAAGCCCCTTAAATTAAAAAAGATATAAAAACTATTAAAAAACATAAAATAAACAGAGATGCCATAGTAAAAATACTTAATTTTGTACAGAATTAAAAGAAAGTGTTTGAACGAATGCATATAAGGCCAGTAGGTTTTTATATGCATTTAACATATAGATACTAAGTAAAATAAGTATTCATGAAAAATAAAGATAAGCCTATTGAACTAGAGGATGTCGTCATTCGGTTTTCGGGGGACTCCGGTGATGGGATGCAGTTAACGGGGACTTTGTTTTCCAATACAGCAGCATTGCTTGGCAATGATATTGCTACTTTCCCTGATTATCCGGCTGAGATACGTGCTCCACAGGGGACTGTGGGAGGTGTTTCAGGCTTTCAGGTTCACTTCGGACATTCACGCATAAAAACCCCGGGTGACTTGACGGATGTGTTGGTGGCCATGAACCCGGCAGCCCTGAAAGCCAACGCTCGCTGGCTGAAACCCGATGCTATGATCATCATTGATGTGGATAACTTTACCTCTAAGAACATTAATAAAGCGGGATATAAAGAAGATCCGATCAGGGAAGAAAAGCTGGAAGATTATAATGTGATACAAGCTCCCATAACATCTCTGACAAAGCGTGCACTGGAGGATATGGGGTTGGATATGAAAAGCGTGCTTCGTAGTAAGAATATGTTTGCCCTGGGTATGATATATTGGGTTTTTAACCGTCCCCTGAAGTATACGAAAGACTTTTTCAAAAGTAAATTCAAAAAGAAACCTGAGATCATTGAAGCCAATGAACGTGTTCTAAAAGCAGGTTATTATTATGCTGAGACTATTGAAGCTCTGCATACTACCTATATTGTCAAACCGGCAGAGATTGAAAAGGGGACTTACAGAAACATAAACGGGAATACGGCTACAGCCTGGGGGTTTATTGCTGCTGCTGAAAAAGCAGGATTACAGCTATTTGTTGGTTCTTATCCTATAACACCGGCTACCGGTATTCTTGAAGAGCTGGCCTTGCGGAAGAATCTGGGCGTTATTACGGTCCAGGCCGAAGATGAGATTGCCGGGATTACTACTTCTATCGGTGCCAGTTTTGCCGGATTGTTGGCAGCTACAACCACTTCCGGTCCGGGACTGGCACTGAAATCTGAAGCCTTGGGTTTGGCAGTGATCACAGAGCTTCCCCTGGTGGTAGTGGATGTTCAGCGAGGTGGGCCATCTACCGGCCTTCCTACAAAAACGGAACAGTCTGACCTGATGCAGGTACTCTTTGGCCGCAGTGGAGAAAGTCCCGTAGCTGTGATAGCTGCCAGCACACCGGCCAATTGTTTTTATTATGCTTTTGAGGCTGCGCGGATCGCACTGGAGCATATGACGCCTGTAGTCCTTATGACAGATGGTTTTTTGGCGAATGGCTCTGAACCTTGGAGGATTCCAAAAATGAGTGAAATGCCAGAGATAAAAACCCGGAAAGTTCCCGAAGGAGCAGATGATTACCAACCTTATAAGAGGGATCCGGAAACACTGGCACGTGGGTGGGCTATACCCGGAACGCCGGGACTGGAACACCGTATAGGTGGACTCGAGAAAGATGAGATTACAGGAAATGTTTCTTATGATCCGGTGAACCACCAGATGATGACCAATATCAGAGCTGAAAAGATAAAACAGATTGTTAAGAATATTCCCGAACTGGAAGCTGAAGGCGAACAGGAAGGCGATGTATTACTGGTAGGCTGGGGAAGTACATATGGACATCTGAAATCAGCACAGGAAGAATTGGATAAAGACGGGAAAAAGGTCGGACTGGCTCATTTTAACTATATAAATCCCCTGCCGGGGAATGTAACGGACGTCTTTGGGAAATATAAAAAGATACTGGTATGCGAATTGAATATGGGCCAGTTTGCCAATTATCTCAGGATGAATTATCCACAATTTGATTATCATCAATTAAATAAAGTTCAAGGCTTACCTTTCACTCTCGCAGAAATCAAGGAAGCTGTCAATAATTTACTGGAGGGATAAGATATGTCTAAAGAAATATCGCAAGAGGTGGTATATACACCCAAAGATTTTAAGAGTGATCAGGAAGTTAGATGGTGTCCTGGTTGTGGCGATCATGCCATTTTGAACAGTGTCCAACGGGCCATGAGCCAACTGGGAATAAAAAAGGAAAAATATGTCGCTATTTCCGGTATAGGTTGTTCTTCGAGATTTCCGTATTATATGGCAACTTATGGTTTTCATGGGATCCATGGACGTGCAGTCTCTATTTCGACAGGCGTTAAAGTAGCCAATCCGAACCTTTCGGTCTGGACCATCACCGGTGACGGGGATTCCCTGGCTATCGGAGGGAATCACCTTATACATGCCGTCAGAAGGAATGTGGACATAAATATTCTCTTGTTTAATAATAGGATTTACGGATTGACCAAAGGACAATATTCTCCTACCTCCGTAAAAGGCCAGATTACCAAGACTTCTCCGTACGGGACGGTCGAGCCTCCTTTTAATCCTGGCGAACTTGTCATTGGGGCCAAAGGTAATTTTTTTGCCCGGACCTTAGACGGAAACATTAAACTCTCTACGGAGATATTTATTGAAGCTGCCCGGCACGAAGGGGCGTCTGTGGTGGAGATTCTGCAGAATTGTGTGATCTATAATAACGGGGCTTATGCCGATATTACAGATCGTGAACATAAAGAAGACCGGCAAATTATCCTCCGCAACGGAGAACCGATGATCTTCGGAAAAGAACGGGACAAAGGATTGATCCTCGACCGGGAACATATGAAACTTAAAGTGGTAAAGATCGGTGAAAACGGAATCACCGAAAAAGATATACTTGTACATAACAGTACGGAAAACAATCCCGGGCTACACATGATGCTGGTCAACATGCAATGGCCAAATTATCCCGTTGCCCTGGGGATTATCCGGAATGTGGCAGCCCCTACCTATGACATGGCGGTGCATGCCCAGATCGCCAAAGTGAAGGAATCTTCCTCGATTAAAAAAATGGACGACCTGTTAACCAGTGGAAATACCTGGGAGGTGAAATAAATTACTTCCTGAAATTAATAAATCAAAAATCCCGGCATTGGCAAATGTTGGGATTTTTTTGCCTCTTATCTTCCTGCTTTTTGTTATGAAAGCTTTATCTTTACTTATGAAATTCACAAACAAAAATGATTAAAAAAATTCATGGGAGAGCGAACCAGGCACAGCGAGCTCACGAACAGTTATACTGTGAGTAACCGGATTAATAAAATAAAATTTCTGAACAATGGATATTAATGATATCATTACCTGATTTTAAACACATGGAAATAAACAGACTGAACTGGGATAAGCTTAATTATGATTTTACGGATACTTCTTTCAGTAACCTGATGCAGAAACGTATTCACCGGGTATTGCTGGTTTGCAGTCATTATGATGCTTTTATCCTGGAAGAAGATGGGCGTGTTGAAGAGCAGATCTTCAATGAGTATGTCTCTCTGAATCTGCGATATCCTCCTATGGTTATTCAGGCGGACACACCCAAAAAGGCATTCTCTATACTTAAAGAAGAACCCATAGATTTGATTATTTCCGCTCTCAGGGTGGGAAGTAAGGATGCCTTTACCCTGGCCCGGGAGATGAAAAATATTAAGCCGGATATCCCTATCGTAGTGCTTACCTATTTTACAAGGGAGGTTTCGAAAAAAATTGCGGAGGAAGATCTCTCTGCCATCGATTATGTTTTCAGCTGGCTGGGCAATGCCGATATCCTGTTAGCTATCATAAAACTGATTGAGGACAGAATGAATGCTGATGACGATATCCTGAAAACAGGAGTTCAGGCTATCCTTTTTGTTGAAGATTCCATCCGATATACCTCATCATATCTGCCAAATCTTTACCGTATTATACTTCGTCAGTCCAAAGAATTTCAGAAGGAAGGCCTGAATGAACATCAGAAAATGTTGCGCATGAGGGGACGGCCCAAAATCCTGTTGGCTACCAATCTTGAAGAAGCCAATGCTCTTTTTGATAAATACAAATACAATACTCTGGGAGTTATTTCAGATGTCAGTTTTAAAAATCATGGTGTTAAAGATGCCGATGCCGGTTTTAAGTTACTGGACTATGTGAGGGCATTTGACAAGCATATGCCTTTCTTGCTGCAATCTTCCGATAAGGAACTGGCGGAGAAAGCCCGGAAGCTGGAAGCCGGTTTTATCCACAAATATTCCAAGACCTTGCCTGGTGAGCTGAAACAGTTCATTATGGATAATTTTGCATTCGGTCCTTTTATCTTTCGTGATCCTGATACAGGGGAAGAAATTGACAGGGCTGTCGATCTGCAGAGGTTTCAGCAGAAATTGATGACCATCCCCGACAAATCCATGAAATATCATACCGGGAAGAATCATTTTTCCAAATGGTTAAATGCACGTGCGTTGTTCCCGCTGGCCCAATTGTTCAAATACCTTCGTCCTGAGGATTTCGATACAATGGATGATCTGCGGAAGTTCCTTTATGTGGCAATCTCCAGTTATCGCCGTGGAAAGGGGAGGGGAGTTATTGCCAAATTCAACCCGGAAACCTATGATGAGTATGTAATCTTTTCACGCAAAGGAGAAGGTTCTATAGGGGGAAAGGCCCGTGGACTTGCATTTGTAAATACCATAATAAAAAATAATCGGTTGTTTAGTAAATTCGATGGGGTTCAGATCACAATTCCACGGACAGTGGTGATTGCGACGGATATTTTTGATGAGTTTATGGAATCCAACGGTCTTTATGAAATCGCGCTTTCCGATGCAGAGGATGAGGTGATCCTGAAGAAGTTTATTGATGCCCGCCTGCCGGATTATATACAGAAGGATCTGAAAGCTTTTCTTGCAATTGCTCGGAACCCTATAGCCGTCCGTTCGTCAAGTAAACTGGAAGATTCACAATATCAGCCATTTGCAGGGATATATTCAACCTATATGATTCCTATTACGGGAGATAAGGAAAAGGTGCTGGAAGCTATGAGTATGGCAATAAAACAGGTATATGCCTCCGTATATTTTAGGAACAGCAAGGCATACATGAATGCTACCTCCAATTTGATCGATGAAGAAAAAATGGGAATCATCTTGCAGGAAGTATGTGGACGTCCGCACGGAAATCTGTTTTATCCAACATTTTCCGGGGTGGCTCGTTCCATTAATTTTTATCCAATATCACCCGAGAAAGCGAAAGATGGAATCGCCAATGTGGCTTTCGGCCTCGGAAAACTGGTTGTGGATGGTGAAAAATCGTTGCGTCTTTCACCTAAATATCCAAAAAGAATCCTACAGCTTTCCTCTACGGATACTGCTCTGAAAGAAACCCAAAGCCGTTTTTATGCTTTGGACATGGATATCGGTAGTTTTGTGCCTTCAACGGATGATGCTGTGAACCTGAAAAAATTAAATATCTGGGAAGCTCCGGATGATGCCGCCCTTGAATATGTAGCGAGTACATATGATTTTGAGAACCATATGATTAGGGATGGTGTGTTTGAAAAAGGGAAAAAAGTGATTACCTTTTCCAATATCCTGAATCACGGACAGTTTCCTTTGGCTGAAATCCTTCGCGAGCTGCTTTCTATTGGACAACGCGAGATGGGGACCCCCATAGAGATTGAATTTGCCGTAGATATGGAAACGCCTCCCGGACAACCCAAAATGTTTTACTTCCTGCAGATACGACCCATTGTGTCTGATGATCAAGAGTTGAAAATAGAAATAGGAAAGATAAAAGAGAAGGAGCTTATTTTATTTTCTGATTCGGCATTGGGTAATGGAGTGATCCGTGATGTACAAGATATTGTGTATGTGAAACCGGAAGTTTTTGATTCTGCCCGTAGCAAAGAGATCGCAGAAGAGATAGATGAAAGAAACCGGATGTTGACCAGGGAAGAAAAAAACTACATCTTGATCGGACCGGGACGCTGGGGCTCTTCTGATCCCTGGCTGGGAATTCCCGTCAAATGGCCACAGATCGCACAGGCCCGTCTGATCGTGGAAGCCGGCCAGGAAAATTACCGGGTGGATCCGAGCCAGGGAACACACTTTTTCCAGAACCTGACCTCTTTCAGGGTGGGATACTTTACCGTGAACCCATATGAAAACAGAGGATACCTGGATTTGGAATATCTGGACAAGCAGCCCGCGGTTTTTGAAACAAAATATATCCGGCATATTCGGTTCAAAAATCCTGTGCTGATTAAGATAGACGGCCGGAAAAATACAGGGGTGGTGCTAAAACCGGGAGTGGAGCAGATTCTTACGAAAACCTAATGCTCAGGCAGGATAAAACTGCTTGTTTCGACAGTACGGTCTATTTTTCGTATCAACCCCTGCAACACTTTTCCCGGGCCTGTTTCTACGAAACGGGTGATCCCATCATTGATCATGTTCTGTACCGTCTGAGTCCAGCGTACGGGAGAGGTGAGCTGTTCGATCAGGTTATTCCTGATTGTTTCTGGGTCGGTGGTAGGCAGTGCCGTAACATTCTGGTAGATGGGGCAGGATGGCTTATTAAATGATGTGTTGGCAATGGCCTCGAACAGTTCCTTACGTGCCGGTTCCATCAAAGGAGAATGAAAAGCTCCGCCCACTGAAAGTTTTACCGTCCTTTTGGCTCCTTTTTCCGCCAGCTCTTCCATAGCGCGGTAAACACCGGTTTCGGTACCCGAGATAACCACTTGCCCGGGACAATTGTAGTTGGCCGGAACCACAATATCATCGATCTGATTGCATACTTCTTCTACTATCTTATCATCCAGCCCCAGAATAGCAGCCATGGTTGAAGGAATCAGTTCACAAGCTTTCTGCATGGAAAGAGCCCGCATGTGAACCAGTTTCAGACCGTCTTCGAAAGCCAAAGCGCTGTTGGCCACCAGCGCTGAGAATTCGCCCAGAGAATGACCCGCCACAGCACTCGGAGAAAAATGATCTCCCAGCAGATGAACCAGCACAACGGAATGGAGGAAAATAGCCGGTTGGGTTACCCGTGTTTGTCGCAGGTCTTCCTCGCTGCCGTTGAATATGATATCCGTGATCCTGAAACCAAGAATATCATTAGCTTTTTCAAAAAGTTCTCTGGCGGCCGGATATTTTTCGTACAGGTCCTTGCCCATACCCGGATACTGTGCCCCCTGACCGGGAAATACGTATGCAGTCATAAATTCAGAGTTTTTGTTGTTTTCGTTTTCGTATCGGACAGCAAAAGTAATAAAGTTCCGTAATAAACGTAATAACCTCGTCTTAGCCGAAGAAATAAGCGGCAGGAATTAGTGCAACGTGGAGCCGATCAGATGTACAAATTCATCCCGGGTGGTCTGTTTATGCAGAAATTCGCCGGTGAAAGCAGAAGTGGTTGTGACAGAATTTTGTTTCTGCACCCCTCTCATCATCATACAAAGATGTTGAGCTTCAATGACTACTGCTACTCCCAGCGGTTTCAGGGTGTCCTGGATGCAATCCCTGATTTGCATTGTGAGTCTTTCCTGTACCTGCAACCTTCGTGCATAAGCTTCTACCACCCGTGCGATTTTGCTCAATCCCGTAATATATCGGTCGGGGATATAAGCCACATGTGCTTTCCCTAAAAATGGTATCATATGGTGTTCACACAGGGAATAGACCTCAATATCCTTCACAATAACCATTTCCTTATAATCTTCCTCAAACATGGCCGACCTGAGAATGGAAGAAGGATCTGTATTGTATCCCTGTGTAAGGAACTGAATAGCCTTGGCCACCCGCATAGGAGTGTTCTGTAATCCTTTCCTGACGGTATTTTCCCCGATAAGTTTCAGGATCTGCTCGTAGTGAAAGGTCAGTTTTTCCGTTTGCTCATCATTCCAATGATCAACACGTATATATCCTTTTTCAGGATCTATGGTGTTTCCGTTGTTGAATATATCCATTTTATTTATCTTTTTGATATTATACGATATTGTTTTCAGACTCTTTGATATGTATGGGATGCAGGGTAATCCCCAACGATTTGAAATGAGGATCAAATACGTCCCAAATAGCTGTGGCCAGATTATCGGTGGAAGCAATCTTCCCCTGCATAAAATCCAATTCCAGGTTGATATTTTTATGATCCAGCCGGTCAATAACGTATTCACGGATGATCTGGCTGATCCCTTTCAGGTTGATAAACAATCCGGTATGAGGGCCCTGTTCCTCCCTGACGTTTACAACGAACTCATAATTGTGCCCATGCCAGTTGGAGTTAGAGCATTTTCCGAAAATTTCATAATCCTTTTTGTAACCCCATTCTTCCCGGTACATGTGATGGTCTGCATTGAAACGTTCCCGGCGGGTAAGGTAAATCATGATGTATTTTTTTGGTAAATGCATTATTCGGAAATATCCAAAGTCTTTATCTTCTTTGACAAATCAGCCGGAGTGGGAGATTCTACTTTTTTTTCAAGTTCGTTGATCTCGCTGACGAAGATATCTATTTCTTCGTCCGAGAACTCTTTTTCCCTGGCCGCTTCTTCGAGGGTCCCCCAAATGGGTTCTCCGCACATGATACAGCGAATCCCTTTTTTGCTGAGATACGAAACGGAAGCCGGAACTTTCTCTATCAACTCTTCAATCTCGATATCTTTGGTGATAGGCATGATTATACGGATATTAATGAATCTTTAGAAATATTTTTTGCAAATATAGTCATTGTTACTTCAGACTGATCATAAAAATAGCCAGTGCCAGTCAAAGATTGCGATTATCCGGGGCATTTTGTGAAAAATACCATACCAGAAAAAAGAGAACCAGCATAGAAAGCAGCATTGTATCGTGCATACCTCTGGAAGTTTTTGGGTAACATCCAACTTGTCCTTAGAATCGCTTCAGAGATTTAATATTGTGAAGAATGAAAAATTTGTTTTACGATTATGCCTTGAAGGTATTAATTTTCAAAGCTTTCACGTAATCTTTTTAATACTTTTTTAATCTCTCAAAGAAGAAAATTAACTAAAACTCAACTTTCAAAATTGTTTTAAGGATTATTACAGGAAGCTCCGGAAAAAATTATATTGTTTCTGAATTTTTTCAAGGCAAATCTCAATAACACTTTTAAACAACAGTTATATAATGCATTATATCATCTCAACATTTTCTTTATTAGTGCAGAAAATTCCAGGATATCCTCCTTTGTAGTATCCCAGGATGTCATCCAGCGCACCAATGGATTTTTTCCTTCCAACACATAAAAGAAAAATTCCTCCTTCAAAGGTTTTATTATTTTATCAGGAATTCTGGCAAATATTCCGTTTGCCTGTACTGGTTCAACGATGGTAACTCCTTTAATGGAACTTGTTTTTTTTGCCAGGAATTGAGCCATATTGTTTGCATGACGGGCATTTTTGAGCCACAGGTCATCATTCAAATATGCTTCAAACTGTGCAGCGATATATCTCATTTTTGAAGCCAGTTGCATTCCTTGTTTTCTGATATATTTGAAACCTTTATCAAGAGCCGGATTAAGAATCACGACGGCTTCTCCGTACATCATTCCGTTTTTGGTACCTCCGAAAGAAAGGATATCCACACCGGTATCAGTAACCATTTCACTAAAGGTGCAATTAAGGGAAACAGCCGCATTGGCAATGCGTGCTCCGTCCATATGTACAACCAGGCCATATTTATGGGCAAGGCCGGTAATTTCCCTGATCTCCTCAAGGGTATAAACCGTTCCCATTTCCGTAGGCTGTGTAATGGAGATGACCCGGGGTTGGGAGTGATGTTCGAACCCGAATCCATACAAATACTCCGATATTCTTTCGGTTGTAAGTTTTCCATGAATAGATTCGACAGGAATCAGTTTTCCTCCGGTGAATTTTTCCGGAGCCCCGCATTCATCTTCATAAATATGTGAAGTTTCAGCACATATGACCGACTCCCATGAATGAATGGCAGTGCTAAGTCCCAGTACATTGGTTGCTGTTCCCGTGAATGCAAAATATACCCGTGCCTTCCCACCGAATAGCAAACTCAGCTTCTCTGTAGCACGTGCAGTATAAGGGTCTTCTCCATATCCGATAACGTGACCTTTGTTTGCTTCTTCCATAGCCCTGAAAATATCCGGATGGACGGGCGCATTGTTGTCGCTGGCAAAGCCTCTGTATCTTCTCATATTATATATTTCAAATATTTCGGATTATCACAAAAATACGTTCAAAAAAATTTTTGTATAAATTTTTAATTTTATTTGTGCTATTTAATTAATTTTTTTTATTTTTATAAGCATTTGGAAAAATAATAATATTTTCCAAGCGGATTAAAAGTATCCGGAAATTATTTAATTCAAACAGTAAATTTCCGAAGGAAGTTTTTAGAGTGTAATAAAAAAGGATGTAAGGGATTTTTGTTTATAATATAAGTAAGGAGATGGATAAACTTAAGCTGAAAGAGGAAATCATACGTATTTGTCTTGAAAAACAAGAGAAAGTCATTCAGACAGCCAAGCAGGCCATCTTGGACATACAGGAGAGTGCCAATGAAGATGACCAGACCAGGGATCTTTATGATCCGTATCGAACCCAGTTGTTGAGTAAGAGAGACCTGTTGGCTTCTCAATATGAAAAAGCATTGCAGGACAAACAGATTCTGGAAAAACTAACTTCAATGAAATCCCGTCCTTATGTTGACGTGGGATCTGTTGTGATAACCGATAAACAGAAAATGTTTGTATCAATAGGCTTGGGGAAATTTACCTGTTGCAATGAAACTTATTACGCTATTTCCCCCAAGGTTCCTTTGTTTAATGTTATTCAGGGGTTAAGAAAAGGGGATACTTACGAATTCAACGGACAACAGGTCAAGGTCTTGGATGTTTTCTGAAAAATACGCCAATAATCCTTAACAATTTGGTAGAAATTTTCCGATGGTCTCATAAAGCTTATTTCTATCTACAGATTTCGTAAGAAATTTATCACAACCGGGTTTTGAAAACCCTGTCTTCATATTTCTGTACGCTTTAGTTGTGATAGCAATAACAGGTATTTTAAGATACTTCGCGATGGTCAACTCTACACCAGTATCTTCATATTTGCAGATCAGTATTTTCTCTATCTGTCTGAACTTATCAAAACCTTTTCTTGTCGGGTCGAATGCCGTTGCCTGTGTCTTTTATTTTGACAACTAAAATCTTACGCGCCATCTTCAGATATCTTTGGGTAAATTTTACGGAAATGTTTATTAAACTATCGATTAAATAACATATATGTGAGTCGTTTTTTGTTTTTCAGTTTTTTCTGAAAATATAGAACGAATTCCACATGCTCTTTTTTATTGACCGGTTCATGATGTATGTGGGGCTCCCTTCCATATTTTTCCTTGTGTATCGTACTCTACAGTTCTTTGCAGATGCTTTCAGGTGTCATTCCCGACTCAGAATACCCGTGGATTTGTTCTCTTTTATTTATCCATTGAATAACCGGGAAGGTTTTGAAAAAAGGATTGACATAAGATCCAAAACCGTATATATACGCAAGTGGTATTTTGATAATCCGGAATTTTCATGAAAGTTTGGTTAATAGCTGTGAAACGGATTTCGTCAGGGGTAAATCGGAACAGACCGGTAATTGCATGTTTATACAGAGAATGATACTGCATCTAACTCTTCTTCAGATGAATCACATTTCTAATATTCAGAATTTTCTCAAAAAATATCTGCTTGAAAAAAATCACTTATCAAATTTTATCTTTTTTTCCGATATATTTTTTGGAATTAAAATTTTTTATATTTTAGCAACTTAAAAGATGAAAACAAAGAATCGGACATATTGGTGTTGCTGGCATATGAAATTTACTTGCTGTAACCCGTATGTCTGGTAATAAATTGAATAAAATCGAACCGGGGCATGTTGGTTACAACATGCCTTTTTTTTAATATAAACTTAAACTTAAAAAGATGGCAAAGCAAGTAAAGATTTTTTTGGATGAAAAAGAGATGCCGAGGCAGTGGTACAATCTGGCAGCTGATCTGCCCAAGATGCCTCCGCCACCACTAGGACCTGACGGAAAGCCTGTCAATCCGGAAATGTTGGGAGCTATTTTCCCGATGAACCTGATTGAACAGGAAGTTTCTACACAGCGTTGGATTGATATTCCTGAAGGAATACTGGAGATACTGGTACGTTGGAGACCATCTCCGCTACAACGGGCAAGAGCGTTGGAAAAAGTCCTGGGCACACCGGCACGCATCTATTTTAAAAATGAGAGCGTATCGCCGGCCGGGAGTCATAAACCCAATACGGCTGTAGCACAGGCTTGGTATAACAAGGAATTCGGCGTAAAGAAACTGACAACTGAAACCGGAGCTGGCCAGTGGGGTAGTGCTTTGGCTTTTGCCTGCTCACTGCTAGGCTTGGAAGCAAAAGTCTTTATGGTGAGGATCAGTTTTGACCAGAAACCTTTACGGAAAATGATGATGCAGACCTGGGGAGCTAACTGTGTAGCCAGCCCCAGCAATGAAACAGCAGCGGGAAGGGCAGTACTGGAAAAAGATCCCGATACTCCTGGCAGCCTGGGAATAGCTATCAGTGAAGCTGTGGAAGAAGCTGTATCAGACAAGTCAGGTCAGACAAAATATTCCTTGGGAAGCGTACTGAACCATGTTCTCATGCATCAAACCATCATAGGCTTGGAAACAAAAAAACAACTTGAGATAGCTAACGAAAAGAAAGTGGATACGGTTATCGGATGTGTTGGCGGTGGTAGTAATTTTGCCGGACTTTCTTTCCCGTTTATGCTGGATAAGATTAACGGAGCAGAAATAGATATCATCCCTGTTGAACCGACATCCTGTCCGACCCTGACCCGGGCTCCCTATCATTATGATTTTGGCGATAACGCAGGCCTGACACCTTTACTGGCCATGCATACCCTGGGACATGGCTTCATCCCTCCACCCATACACGCCGGGGGGCTGCGCTATCACGGTGTTGCACCGCTGATCAGTCATTCCGTCAATCTGGGACTGGCCAAACCTATGGCCTTACATCAACTTGAATGCTATGAAGCTGCTATGCTGTTTGCAAGGACGGAAGGAATTATTCCAGCCCCGGAAACCAGTCATGCCATTGCAGCTTGCATCAGAGAAGCCAAGAAAGCTAAAGAAGAAGGGAAAGAAAAAGTTATTGTTTTCAACTTCAGCGGACACGGCCTGATGGATCTGACGGGATATGACAATTATATCCACGGCCGTTTGCATGATTATGCCCTTAGTGAAGAAGAACTGGAAAAATATACAGCAGAAATCATGCAATTTCCTACACCTCCTGAGTTGTAGAAAAATATCCGCAAAATATAAAGGCTTTTCCCGGACAGGATATAAACGGGAAAAGCTTTTTTGGTAACTTTACGGTTAAAAACAACAAGTTATGAACAGAAAAGATATTGATCTTTCCAAAATATTGGTGATAACGGTAAACCCTCGGGTGGATTATACAAAGATCGCTGTCTACAGGTTGGAAAAAACAATCTTTCTCAAAATGATCCGCCATACAAAGGATGAACTGGACCACTTTAACAGCATTATCGATCAGAAACAATTCAGAACAGATACAGTATTGCAGGCATTGAAAGAAAACGAAATCAACTTCAATGATATCAAGATGGTTATGGGCAGGGGAGGTCTTATCCATCCTGTTAAATCGGGTATCTATGAGGTGAATGAAAAGATGAAAAAAGACCTGAAAACGTTCAATGAACAGGTGGAAGATGTGGTAAACTTGGGAGGTCTGATAGCAGATACCTTGGCGAAATATTTTCCCAACGCCAAAGCCTATATTGCCGATCCTGTTGTTGTCGATGAATTTGATGAACTCGCCCGCGTATCCGGCCATCCTTTGTTTGAAAGAAAATCCATTTTCCATGCCCTGAATCAGAAATATGTGGCCAGGATGTATGCCAAGTCAATAGGGAAGAAATATGAAGACTTGAATCTGATTGTGGTGAACTTGGGTGGAGGTATTACCGTCGGCATGCATAATCACGGAAAAGTTATTGATGCAACTTACGGATATGACGGGGATGGTCCATTCTCGGTTATAGGAAGTGGTTCCCTGCCTGTTGGAGATGTAATCAGAGCTTGCTTTAGCGGGAAATATACCATGGAAGAGATGCTTGAAATGGTTCGTGGCAAAGGTGGAATGGTGGCTTATCTTAATACCGACAGCGGTTACAATGCAGAAAAAATGATTGAAGAAGGGAATGAGAATGCCAGGTTTATCTTCGAAGCCATGGCTTATCAGGTGGCCAAAGAAGTAGGAGCTATGTATATGACCATTACCGAACCTGTCGATTCAATCCTGGTCACGGGACCAATGGCCAACAGTAGGACACTCATGCGGTATCTGATGGAAAGACTGCCAAAAGTCTCGGAGGTTCATGTGTATCCCGGAGATGACGAACTGGAAGGATTGGCTTATTACGCATATCTTTATTTGAAAGGAGAAATAGATTTGCAGGAATATAACCCATCCTGATCTGTCTTTTATGCCTTCCAAATTTGATGTAATCCTAAAAATGATTATTTTCCATCCGAGGGGGTGTTTGTTAACCCACACGGAACTTTTTATCCCCGGGGTCAAAACACCTCCCGTAATGAATATATGTAAAAAGTTGAAACATACGTCATCGGCAGTATAACAAAAAGTACTTCTTATAGTCCGTTTTTCCGGAATAACTATTATTTTCATTAATAGTAATCCCAGAAAAAAAAGTATCCCTTGTATGAGGAGAATATACACGGACCGGTCAGATAGCAACAGCAACTTAGAAAGGACATAAACAATAGCAAATAGAGGAGATCAAACAATAACTGCTTTCAACGAAAAGGGATGCATTCTTTGTATATGAACTGGATACGATACAAAAAGCCGGGATCAAGCTTTTTACCGATGAAATTTCCGTTTTTGAAAAAGAAGCCAGTTATTATTTCCGGGATGCACAGCAAAATGGAAATATGATCGCCCTGAAGGTGGCTATTGAGCTTTCAAGAGAAAAACTTATGGAAGAAAAAAAATTCGGAATGGATATCCCAGAACAATTGGCTGAACAAAAATAACAGGGATTGATCTGTCTACCCGGAAAAAATTGCTTGACTTGACAGCCTGAATTATATGTTGGGTGAATGGGAGATGAACAAAAAGATCTCCTAATGGAAGATGAACAGCAACTACAACAGAAGTTAGCACAGAAAGAGGAACATTTGCAGCAATTTGAGAACCACCTTTAACAATTGCAGGAGATGTTTGTCTATAAACCTTTCCCAAAGTATACTTCAAAAGAGACAACCAACCCCGGGAAATAATCAAAAAAACATTAGGAGGAAACCGTGTCGCAATTGTTTCAATAAAATATGCTATTTTTAACCAATATGTTTTGGAATAATTCGACCCGGATGAAAAGAAAATGGAAAATATTTACTGGCACAATTGTTTTACTTCCATTGATATTCATCCTTCCCGGATTGGTTACTCCAAAGATCAAAATTAAAACGAATACACGTATCAAACAATCACTTACCAAGGTCTTTGTCATTTTGGGCAATCCTGTCAGGCTTTCGGAATGGATGGATGGGCTTGAAAAAATAGAACATATTTACGGACTGCCATTTTCCGAAGGAAGTAAATACCGTTTCACGTATACTGTTGGAAATTCTAAGCTGTCAGCTGTTGAAGAAATCGTAAAAGTAGACTGGAAAAAACGATTGGTGATAGATGTTAAAATGTCTAAGTGCGATATTTATATGGACATGTACTTTTTTCAAATGGACAATTATTCTGAGATCCTTGTGACGTATACACTGTCAGGAAATGATCCTGTTGCCCGGTTAATGCTCCCATGGATGAAACCTATGATAAAAAAGAAATTGAAGAAAGGGATGAACCGATTCAGGGAAATGATGGAAAAAACAAACTTATGAAACGTCCATGATAAAATAATTATGATTTTAACACACACGTGCATAATTATTTTATCATGGTAAGTTCCATCTGACCTTTAAAAAATAAAAATAAACAGATGAAACGAACATGAATTTTTTTAATCCGCCAAAAGGCGGACAAGAAAATAAATTTCTCGTCGCCGGCGCCGAAAATATTATTAACAATCCCATGATGATATCCTGTCTGCTTACAGCGGGGAGATTCATTCAAAAATTCACAAAGGAAAATGATTAAAAAAATTCATGGGAGAGTGAACCGGGCAAAGCGAGCTCACGAACAGTTTTACTGTGAGTAACCGGTTACACGGGTGAAGAAAATTTTTAATCAGATGAAAAACTTTTAAATGATTCCACCCAAAATAAACATCACAGATAGAGTTTTTGTTTACGGGAATTGGGGGTTTCTCTTAGATACTAAGATGCCCCTTTGAAGGGGCATCTTTTCCACTAACCCTAATACACTGTCTTAAAATTCTGCCGGTTCAATATAAACCATACAACCATTAATAATCAGCCGGCAAACATTGGTAACATCAAGAGTAATTGGACGTGTACTAATGCTAATAAAGTGTCAAACCTTTAAATTTAGATGTAGCATGACTGGAAAAGGTTGCGTAGTTTTGTGAAAAATGTCATTTATTTATTTTTGAGGACGAGCTTAGCAAAAAGTCACGTTAGGTATTGAACGGTTCAAAAAAAAGTGATTTTATCATCTGATACGAAGGAATATAAACGAAACGGAAAATGGAAAGCCAGGTGATTGCTTAAAGCAAATCTGTTTGCATTTAATATGTTAAACTGGACTCATAAATGTTTTTTGCAAGATATAAATTTATATGGATTTAACTTTTCCCTGTATGTATTTATGCATTCCGGCGGCAGCTTTTCTTCCGTCCCCCATGGCAAGGATTACAGTAGCTCCGCCACGTACAATATCTCCACCTGCGAACAGATCTGGTATGGAAGATTGCATGGTATCTTTATCGACGACAATAGTTCCCCATTTTGACATTTTCAGATCTGGCAGAGCATTAGGAATTAATGGGTTGGGAGACACTCCGACAGCAACAATAACCAAGTCCACATCAATGCTGAATTCCGAATCTTTGATGGGTATGGGACGTCTTCTCCCTGAAGCATCAGGTTCGCCCAGTTCCATTTTTTGTAACTTCATTCTGTTTACGCGACCTTGCCCATCGGCAAAGTATTCAAGAGGATTGTGTAGGACAAGAAATTCAATACCTTCTTCTTTCGCATGTTTTATTTCTTCGATACGCGCAGGCATTTCTTTCTCCGAACGACGGTAAACGAGAATGGCTCTGTCTGCTCCCATACGCTTGGCTGTCCGGACAGAGTCCATGGCCGTATTTCCACCTCCGATGACGGCAACCACTTTTCCACGCAAAATAGGTGTATCATAATTAGCATCTGCCGCATGCATCAGGTTGATACGGGTAAGATATTCATTGGCAGAATAAACCCCAATATGATTTTCTCCCGGTATACCCATAAAGCGAGGAAGACCGGCGCCACTGCCAATAAAGAAAGCTTTAAAACCTTCATTTCTCAGGTCATCGATAGAAGCCGTTTTCCCTACTACAAAATTAGTCCGGAATTTAACACCCATTTTACGCAGACTTTCTATCTCTACGTCAATAACTTCATTAGGCAGTCTATATTCAGGGATCCCATACTTCAGTACGCCACCGATTTCGTGAAGCGCCTCAAAAACCGTAACATCATAACCGAATTTTACAAGATCGCCGGAAGCGGCCAGGCCGGCAGGTCCTGAACCGAACACTGCAACTTTTACTCCGTTACACTTTGAAATCTCCGGTACGGATATTTTCCCACTGTTGCGTTCATAGTCAGCTGCAAATCTTTCAAGGTTACCTATGGCAACGGGGGACTTTTTCAGTTTTACCGTATAGAAACAACTGGCTTCACATTGGACTTCCTGTGGACAGACCCGTCCGCATACTGCGGGCAGAGCATTGGTCTCTTTCAGGACAACTGCAGCTCCCAAATAATCCTTTGCTTCTATTTTCTTAATGAATTTAGGGATATTGATCCCGACGGGACACCCTGTGATACACGTAGGATCGGGACAGTCCAGACAGCGGCGAGATTCGACAAGAGCTTGTTCTTCTGTGAGTCCCAGGTTGACTTCCAGATAATTATGACTTCGCTCCTCGGGATCTTGTTCAGGCATATGAACCCGCTCAAGAGAAGTTCTTTCTTTGGCTTTCATCGACTTACGCAGTTCGTCCCGCCAGGGTTGGTTTCTTTCTTCTTTCAGATATTCAACAATATTTTCCATTTTATTGTACTGTTTTTAAATACCGTTCATATGCTTCAGCTTCTTCTTTTTTATATGATCCCAAGCGCTGGAGCATTTCATCAAAATTCACCTGGTGGGCATCAAATTCAGGTCCGTCGACGCATACAAAGCGAGTCTTGCCTCCGACAGTAACCCGGCAGGCACCACACATACCTGTCCCATCAACCATGATAGTGTTCAGACTGGCAATTGTGGGAATATTATACTTTTTGGTTGTCAGGGCTGCAAATTTCATCATGATGGCAGGTCCAATGACTACTGAAAGATTCACTTTCTCCCTTTGTATGACTTCTTCCATACCAGCCGTTACGAGACCTTTTTTTCCATATGATCCATCATCGGTCATAACGATCACTTCGTCGGAAAACTTACGCATCTGTTCTTCAAGGATCACCAGATTCTTGGTACGTGCGGCAAGGACTGTCACTACCTTATTCCCGGTCTTTTTAAAACCTTCCACAATAGGTAACAAAGGAGCAATTCCGACACCGCCACCTGCACAAAGCACAGTACCTACATATTCAATATGAGTGGCTTTACCCAGCGGTCCAACCACATCATGAATGGCCTGACCGGAATCCATAGCCAGCAACTTTGCCGTAGTAACTCCCACACGCTGAACAACCAACGTGATTGTACCCCTATCTTTATCTGAAGAAGCAATGGTTAAAGGAATACGTTCCCCTTTTTCATCCAACCGGATAATGACGAAATTCCCGGGCTTTCTGTTTTTGGCTATTTCTGGTGCTTCAATAACAAATTTGCAGATATTTTCGGAAAAAAATTCCTTTGCAATAATTTTATTCATTCTTATTTGATTCAGTATTGATTATTTATATACAATTTTTCTAATTTAAGGTGACAAAATTAGAAAAAATACGTTTCAGTGTATTGATTACTAGTAGTTATATTTTTTTTACCTGTAAATCAGTTTATGTAATTGTATAATAAATATATAGCCGGTAAAACGTGCTGACAAACATATTTCCGGATTCTTATTAAAAGGCAAAACCAATCTGAAAATAACCGACTGCACCACTAATTTCTCCTGCTTTTGACAAAGAGACTTTTATTGGCCCAATGGGCGTTAAGTAACCCAAAGATATTTCAACTCCCGTTATCATATAACGATTATTCAACACATCCGGGATATTGGTAGCCGTGGTGCCTATGTTCCCGTTTAGTCCAATAAATAAATTCTTTATGAGTTTATATTGCAGGTCCATCCGGTAAAAAAATAAACTTTTACTACTGATTTCAAGAAGTTTATATCCCGGAAAAGGAACATTTCCGTAATTCGTAAAATCAGTCTGTCCGCCAATCCAGTATAAATATTGGAAAGGAATGGAATCACCGGAAGTAATACCTCCAAATATCTCATTAACCATCGAAAAATGATTGGAAAATGATAATGGTTTCTGAAACTCAAGGTTCAAATAATTTACAGGATGAAAATAGCGATTGCTGGATACTTTTCCCACACCTCTAAGCCTGACTCCGGTAGTAGGAAAAACAGGGCGATTGCGAGTATCCATGTTGATGTCGGCAAAAATACCCCAGAAATTATCTCTGACTGTGCCAAAATTAATCTCTGATATCCTTGGCTGAATAGCGGTATGATTCATTTCACCTCCAAGTCTGAATAAAACCAAATTGTTGAATCTGGACTGGAGAAACATACGAAGGTAAGATATAAAATAAGTATAGCTGGCTGTGCGATTTCTGGCCACATCATAATTATACGCTTCAAGAAAATTACCTGAAATTTCAAATCCCGGTGCCATCACTGCTCCTTTATCCAGAAAATAATTTATATCAAGGCCGGGGTTTTTCCCAAGTTCTCCCGTCATTGACAATTTTGACCCTTTTATTGGGATATTCAAGAACGTAGTGTTGAGCGAAAAAACGGTTTTATAATCAGAATCATAATAAAAACCTACATTGAACCGGTTACCTTCTTTTTCTCTAAAGTGAAAAATTACCTGTGCCCCGTCACCTTCCGGTACAAGGGAAAAGGTGACTTTTTCGAAATAGTTGGAAGCATAAAAATTTTCTGCACCCTTTTGCAAATCCGACGGCTTTACCCATTGCATGGCATGAAAATTCAAAGAAGAATTAACCAGTCGCTTGGAGAGTTGCTTAAGGCCATCCATTTTAATGGATTTCACATAAATAGAATCAGGCCTGTCAGAATGTCTTTTTTGAACATGTCTGCCAAGACGGTATAATGAATCTGCCAGGCGACGTATTTCCGGCAATTTTGCCCGAGCGGCTTCTTCTCCATATGCGATCAACGAATCAAAATCGGTAAAATTCGAAATGCCCAGTCCTTTCAGATCGGGATGAATATAAAGATCAACCTTTTTAAGACTTTCCTGCCGTACCATACTGGCATAGTAAAACACGGCATCTTCCATTACCGACACCAAATTGGGTTTATATTCAGGATTTTTTTTCTGATGACCGACATCTATGCCAATGATGATATCAGCTCCCGCATCCAGCACATTTCTAACAGGAAAATTATCTACCACTCCTCCGTCAACCATTCTGTTTCCATTTATTACAATAGGTTCAAAAACAGAGGGTATGGACATACTGGCACGCATAGCATCGGCAAGATCACCATGGTGAAAAACAATCTCTTTATTATTATCAATATCCAAAGCCACACACAAAAACTGTATGGGTAATTTGTTAAAATCACGTATTTCGTATACCGGTGCTGTCAATGTGTGCAATAGATTCTCAATATGTTGTCCCCGTATAATACCGGCGGGGAGAGTAATTCCCTTTTTACTAACCGGAAAGGATAACATAAAACGGTCCCGGTCTTTCTTTTCTGTAATGGACAAGTACTCTCTTTTGATGAAATCAGAAAGTAAATATCCCCAATCCTGCCTCCTGATAAGATTTATTAGGGTGTCCACAGGTATTCCGGATGCAACCAATCCTCCTACAATTGCTCCCATGCTGGTACCTCCGATAATATCAAAAGGAATACCTTCTTTTTGTAACACTTTCATAGCTCCCAGATGGGCAAATCCTTTGGCTCCGCCACCGCTTAATACCAGACCAACCTTTGGTGTATCATGAGGAGGAGAGTGTTGACCTCTTAAGGAAAATCCTAAACAAATGTTAAAACAAAGAAGTAGAACGATAAACAATCCGGTTTTCATAAAAGGGTACAATGAAAAATTCAAGAATGATTATTACAAACCTACATAAATTTTTTCATGCAGATAGTGTATATTTATATGAAAAGAACATGAATTTTTTAAGAGTGAACCGGGCACAGCGAGTTTACGAAAAGTTTTACTGTGAGTAACCAGTTATACGGGGGAAGAAAATTTTTATTTTCTTCATTGAAAATAAAAATTTTTAAAAACACATGAAAAACTTATAAACAGGTTCTCATAAAGAGATCCCTGCCTTCCAGTAAGTAGGCCTTTGGTACTTCTGGCCATTAAAAATTAATTTTTTTTTTTCAGAAGAAAAATACTCATCTTGCAGATGAACCTAAAAAAATAAATACAATGATAAAGAATAAAACTAAGAAATTTTTTATTATCCTGGGATTAGCCTTGCTGAGTATGGCTGTTCATTCCCAAATTAGTCTTAACCATATATTTGGTAATAATATGGTTTTGCAGCGTGATAAACCGGTGAAAATATGGGGATGGGCTGCCCCGGGAGAAAATGTAACGATTAAATTTGCCGGACAAGTAAAATCGTCGATTACTTCAGATGAAGGCGAATGGGTTATATACCTTGATCCAATGTCTGCAAATGCAGTTCCTCAGGATTTTGTAGTCGTTGGAGATAACAGCTCGGTGACTTTTAATAATGTGCTGGTTGGTGATGTATGGATACTCGGAGGGCAAAGCAATATGGAGTTTGATCTTGCCCGCATATATAATGGTGATGCTGAAGTTGTATCTGCAAATTTTCCCCTTATTCGTCTTATGACAATACCAAGAGCAGTAAGTCATATACCACTTAAAGATTTTAAACCATTAAATGAGTATGATAGCTGGAATAACCGTTATGAAAAAAAAGGTTATTGGTTCATTTGTTCACCTGAAACAGTGAAGACTTTTTCAGGACTTGGTTATATTTTTGGAAGGCGTATTCAAATGGCTTCTAAAATACCGATTGGTTTAATTGATGTATCAAGGGGGGGGACTACTGTTGAAGCATGGATGTCAACAAAAACGTTATCTGAGACTTTAGAAAACAAGAAACTCCTAAAGTTATGGGAAGATAAGATAGCTGCCTATGACCCTGAAGAGAATCTTAAAAAAAAGATTAGAAATTGGGAGAAACGTACTGCAAGCAGAAAAAAATTGGGCCAAAAACCAAATCCAAAACCTGTAAAACCAGATCCCGGCCCGGCTTTGAATCAAAACCGTCCGGGATCCTGTTATAATGGCATGTTGAGTGTTTTCGCCGGCCTAACTGTTAAGGGAGTTATATTCCATCAAGGTTATAATAACGCTTTATCTGATGCACGACCCAAATTATATGCCTTAAATTTTAAATTATTGATAAAAGACTGGCGAAAGGCTTTTAATAATGATAAAATGCCATTTTGTATTGTTGAATTTAGTGCGGGAGGAACTCCACAGACATTAGATAATTTTGAGGAGAGTATGATTGATGCTGCACCCTTCATAAGAGAAGGTCAGTTTAAGGCATATAAAGATATGGATAATGTCGGTTATGTGTGTGCCTATGATCAGCAGGTAAATTGGTATCATCCTCAGAAAAAGGTTGAGATAGGAGAAAGAATTGCCCGCTGGGCAATGTCAACTCAGTATGGTTTTGACCTGGGATGGGAACCTGCTGAATATACTAATGTTGAAAAACTGAAGGATAAAATTATTATAACTTTTAGCAAAGAAATAAAAACTTCTGATGATAGACCTTTTGAGGGTTTTGCCATAGCGGGAATTGATCGGCATTTTTATCCGGCAGAAGCAAAATATGTAGCGTTAGGAAAAAATAATAAAGGAGAGATTATTTATGACAAAAAGAAATTAGAGATATTCAATAAGCTTGTCCCTGAGCCAAAAGAAGTCAGGTATGCCTGGGCAAGAAATCCCATCGGAAATGTTGTTAATAATACTATGCATGAAAGAATCATCCCGTTGCCATTATTCCGAACAGATAAATGGGATTATCCGGAGGCGCCATATGATGTTAACGAAATGATAAAGCATAGAAAAAATTTAAATATGCTGCGCCGGGAGTCGAAAGAATGGGCACACTTAAGGATAATTCAGGAGGCAGAACAGGTACTGAAAGAAAATAAATTAGAGCTAAAATAAAATTTTACCTATTTTTAGTGCTTCTATTGGTCTCTTCTTAGTCTAAATTGGAAATACATATGTGTAAAGCATGCACATTTGGGATGTATTGATAAAGTAACCTGATTGTTGATAATCAGTTTAGTGTGTTGATAAATAGAGAATAAACAGGGCCGGAAATGTAAAAAAAAGATAAATTGCAGTCAAAAAGTTTGTATATAATGTACGATAAACCGATGTAATAAGTAAATGAAACGAACACAACGAGCTTGCGAACAGTTTTACGGTGAATAGCCGGTTCCGGTTACATGGATGAAGAAAATTTTTTTTTCTTCATTATTATTGATAAAGTAAAAATTTTTAAACAACAGTTGAAAATGAAAAAATTTCTTGTTACACTATTCGCTATTGTTCTTGTTATTTCTTGTTCTACCAATAAAAAAGCTAATGATCGTTTATTATTATGGTATGATCATCCTGCTTCGAATTGGGATGAGGCCTTACCTATTGGAAATGGACGTTTGGGGGCTATGGTGTTTGGCGGAATAAAACACGAACGGTTACAGTTAAATGAAAGTACTCTTTATTCTGACGAACCCGGACAAAGGGATGTTAAGATTGATATTACAAAAAGATTTGACGAAGTCAGACAGCTCATGAAGGAAGGACATTTTGACAAGGTTAACAAAATAGTGGCTCACGAATGGATTGGCAGGTGTCAACCTTGTTATCAACCTTTTGGGGATATTTATATTGATTTTGATTTTGATCCTGGAGAAAAGGCTGAAAATTACCGGCGAGAACTTGATTTATCTAATGCTATATGCAAAACCAGTTATCAGATTGGGGGCGTGTCCTATTCCCGAGAGGTATTTGCCTCATTCCCTGATCATGTAGTTGTAATGTTTATAACTGCCAAGCAAAAAAAGTCGATTAATTTTTCAGTCAGACTTGAAGGAGCTCATCCTACGGCATTTTCTTATATAGATAGTAACACAATAATTATGAAAGGTCAGGCTCCTGCATTGGCGGTACGTCGTACAATAAAGCGAATACAAAAATGGGGAGATCAATGGAAATATCCCGAATTGTTTGACAAAAAAGGAAATCCTAAGCCCAACACAAGTGTGGTAATGTACGGCGATAAACTAAATGGAAGAGGAATGCCTTATGAGGGTCGCCTTATAGTTATACCTGTGCGAGGACAAATTGTTAAAAAACAGGATAAACTTGTTGTTAGCAAAGCAGATAAGGCATTATTGGTTTTTACAGGACATACGGGGTTTAACGGATTTGATAAAAGTCCAAGCCATGAAGGCGTTGATCCTTCAATTAAGACAATTACTGATTTAAAAAATGTTGCAAATACATCCTATGAGGAACTCAAAAAAAATCATATAACGGATTATAAAAGACTTTTTGACAGAATGTCCATTTCCATTGGGACTGTCAGTGAACAGAGTAAAATGCCTACTGATAAAAGAATTCAACTCTTTAATAATGGGAAAGATCCTGCTTTATGTGGATTGTTTTTGCAATATGCCCGTTATTTGACCATTGCAATTTCCCGACCGGGATCTCAGCCTATAAATCTTCAGGGGATGTGGAATGATAAAATTATTCCCCCCTGGGCCAGTGGTTATACATTGAATATAAATACGGAAATGTTTTATTGGCCAACCGAAGCAGCAAATCTGAGTGAATGTACTGAACCTATCCATCGTTTTATCCGTGAGTTGTCTGTAAGTGGTAGTGAGGTAGCCAGAAACATGTATCATCGCAATGGATGGGTAGCTCATCACAATACAACTATATGGCGTAGTGCCCAGCCCGTGGATAATGTTTGTTGTTCTTTCTGGCCTCTTGGTGCGGGTTGGCTATGTCAGCAATTGTGGACACATTACAGATATACCAAAGATAAAGATTTTCTGGCAGAGAACTGGCCTGTAATGAAAGGAGCTGCTCAATTCTTAAGCGAATGGCTTGTGAAAACAACTGATGGTTTTTTGACAACACCAATCGGAATGTCACCTGAAAATGCCTATTATCCTGACAAGGCTGACTATACAACTCCTTTTTGCGAGGGCCCAACAATGGATATAATGATTATTAAGGAATTGTTTGATCATTGTATAAAAGCTTCGAAAATTTTGAATGTTGATGAAGATTTTGCTCGGAGATTAGCACGCCAGAAAAGTCAGTTAAGACCATATAAAATTGGATCTAAAGGACAATTATTGGAGTTTGATAAAGAGTATAAAGAGGTAAATCCACATCACAGACACATCTCCCATTTATATGCTTTGATGCCAGGAAATGAAATTACGAAAAGTTCCACCCCTAAGCTTTTTGAAGCAGCCAGACGGGCACTGGAAATAAGGGGAGATGGCGGAACAGGATGGTCTTTGGCATGGAAATCTGCTTGTTGGGCAAGATTGAAAGATGGTAATCATGCTTATAAATTAATAAATAACTTGTTTGTAGAGGGAAATAGCAAAAAAGCAGGACTTTTGCCCAATTTGTTATCTTCTTGTCCACCCTTCAATATTGATGCGAATTTTGGAGGGGCTGACGCTATTATTGAAATGTTGATGCAGGACCATGAATCTATTGAAAAGGATGGGCAAAGTTATCCTGTTGTGGAAATTTTACCTGCATTACCGGATAGTTGGAAAAAAGGATACATAAAAGGATTGCGTGCTGCTAATGGATTTATTTTATCCATTCAATGGGATAATAATGAGGCCGGGAAAATAGTTGTTAAATCTTTACTTGGAGAAAAATGTATTTTACGTTATAAACAAAGAGATCATTTAATAGATTTAAAAAAAGGAGAAGAAAAAGTTTTTACTTTTTATTGATTGAATAACCCTGCCGTGCTTTGTTGCCGAGATCTCCTCCAAAGGCTTTGGCCGCCGGTGGAAGCTGTGACTTATCTTTTACAACTGGAAAATACATATATCAGAAATATACCGCGGTCAAACAAATCTTTGGCACTACATGGTTGTGGGTTTCAATTTTCGGATTATAGGAGATAGCACCATCCCAACATTCTGAAATACAGATGAACAGATTCCCTGTGCTTCTGCCATGAGAATCACTATCTGAACATCTTTTTCAATTGTTACTTTCTGTAAACTCTTGAGATTTTATTTGATATCGTTCCACTTCAGATTAAGCCCGGCTTTCTCAAGTCATTTGTCCAGCTCTTTTCGCAAAACAAGAGCCGGAACACTGCAAAAAACATATCCCCGGATCAAAACACTCCGAACAAAGCTTGTTCGGATGTGTTGCAATAAAGACTGGAGAAAAAGCTGAACCCTACCCGGTTTGTGTCTATTTTGCGTTCGAGGTGTAATACCGGCTCTCCGGGCTGCATCTGCAAAAACGCGGCGATCTGTTCATCGGCTTCAATGGCCCATAATCGTTGTTCACCACCGGTCACCTCGATTTGATAATTGCTGCGCAGGGTGTCAAACAACGACCTGTTTTCAAAAGACCGTGAAGTAAAACGGGGCAGGTTGATATTAGGCAAATAGGTAATATCAAAAAACAAAGGTTTTCCGTCTATCAGACGTAATCTTTCCATATAGATACATCCCGATTCCCGCACATGCTCCGGAAGAGGAAAGAAAAATGACTCATCCCAGGGCCGGATCTCCGGTTTTACCAAGATACGTGTTTTCAGATCGCGGTTGCCCAATGCCGAAGTAGTCCCGGCTATAGATAAAATACCAATACCTTTCGGCAACGGATGAACAATACTGCCTTTTCCTTTTTGTTTCTTGATAAATCCGTCCTTTACCAATTCGTCCAATGCATGACGGACAGTAGGACGTGTTAATCCATAGGTGGCACAAAGTTCATTCTCGGAAGGTAAAAGATCTCCCTCCTTATATACCCCTTCCACAATATGCTTACGCAGGATCTCATATAACCTGCGGTATTGAGGCATGGATGTGTGTTCCTTCATGACCTGTTTATTAGACCGGAACAACCGGATTTAAAGATCAAAGATAATTTATTTTTTTGGGAAAAAGAAATCATGTTATGATATATCGCCGGACATGTAAATATATATATTTTATTATATTTTGTAAAAGACTGTATATTAGATTATAATAACTTTTCTTGAAAATTTTTATTATTAACTTGTATTTACAAGTAAAATGTCATACATTTGTCTCGTTCTTTAAATAAACAATGTAAAAAATGGCTGAACCTGTCATCATGCCCAGGCAAGGGCAAAGCGTTGAAACCTGTTTGATCACCAAATGGTTTAAAGAAAAAGGGGATAAAGTGGAAGAAGGAGATCTCCTGTTTTCCTATGAAACTGATAAGGCTGCTTTTGATGAAGAAGCCAAAACCTCCGGAATTTTGCTGGATATTTTTTACCAGGAGGGAGATGAGGTGCCTGTATTG
>Ga0136651_10000061_pt1 | contig 49000 bp, 37 predicted proteins | sample Mar14236cmmetaG_FD_94867 | JGI IMG/M metagenome (GOLD analysis project Ga0136651, IMG submission 94867) | Marine hydrothermal vent microbial communities from Guaymas Basin, Gulf of California to study Microbial Dark Matter (Phase II) - Marker... ... | reverse complement strand
GTACTGGGTTATACCGCAATAGCCCTGGAACATCCCATAAAAGTTGATAAAGCAGCTTCTGCACTTATCACCAGCGTTGTGCTCTGGGTCTTGTTTATGATCGGATCTCATGAGATTCTAACCGGACCAGGAAAGACCTTTTTCCAGGAATTTTTGGGCAAGAATCCCGACCTGGCCCGTCTACCCGAACACAAACAATTTCTAAAGTTCATTGTAGACCACGAGATCATACATCATCTGGGAGAGATTTCAGAGATTCTGTTTTTTCTGTGGGGTGCCATGACTATTGTGGAAACCGTTGATTCCCATAACGGCTTCAAGATCATTACGGACAAGATCAGTACCACCAATAAGGTCAAGCTTTTATGGATACTTTCCTTCCTCACGTTCTTTATGTCTGCCGCCCTTGACAACCTGACTTCTACCATTGTGATGGTGACACTCCTGAATAAGCTGATCAAAGAAAAGAAAGACCGTTGGTTTTTTGCCAGTATGATCGTTATTGCTGCCAATGCCGGGGGGGCCTGGTCACCTATTGGTGATGTGACCACCATTATGCTTTGGATCGGCGGGCAGATCACGGCCTGGGGTATTATCAAAGGAATATTCCTGGTCAGTCTGGTAAACATGCTGATTCCGTTGATTATCGTTTCTTTCTTTGAGAAAGGGCATTATGAACCTCCGAAAGTCCCGGAGGATGATCCCAACACTGCATCACACAAAGGCGAACGAAACCTTATCTTCTTTCTGGGCGTAGGAGCCTTGCTGTCCGTGCCGGTATTCAAAACCGTCACGCACCTGCCGCCATACATGGGCATGTTGGGGGGGCTGTCTATCCTCTGGATCATCACCGACCTGATTCACCGGAAAGCCAATCCCGATAAGAAAAAACAGTGCATGATCACTTCCGTGCTGAAAAAGATCGATGCTCCTACTATCTTCTTTTTCCTGGGTATATTGAGTGCAGTGGCAGCCCTTCAGTCAGCCGGACATCTGCATTTGCTTTCCACGTATCTGGATGAAAAACTACATAATATTTATTTCATTGATATGGCCATAGGACTGCTCTCCGCCATCGTTGACAATGTGCCCCTGACCGCCGGGGGAATGGGCATGTATCCTATTCAGGAACCGCATATGCTTCAGACCATAACCGACCCGACCACCCTGGCCTGGGCTCAGAATTTTGTACAGGACGGATTGTTTTGGGAGTTTCTGGCCTATACCGCCGGGACGGGTGGAAGCATCCTGATCATCGGATCGGCTGCCGGTGTGGCTGCTATGGGACTGGAAAAGATAGACTTTATCTGGTATCTTAAGCGTATGAGCCTGCTTGCCCTTTCAGGTTTTTTGGGTGGATCACTGATATATTATCTGATTAAATAAATAAGACTAAAAGTATGAATCATTACGAGATATAATATTTCCTGTTATATCTCGTTTTTTTTATAATTTCGTAAAAAATGTAAAACCTATGAACCTGACAATGATCTTTGCACAAATTTCCGTGGCTGACACGGCGGCACAAGGTGCCGGACAAGTAACCATGTCTTACTGGGATCTGGCCATGAAAGGAGGTTGGGTAAATCTTGTTATCTTCCTGCTCTCGCTGATTGCGATTTATATTTTCTTCGACCGTTATTTTGTGATCAGGAAAGCTTCCATGGAAGACAACAACCTGATGAACCGTATCAAGGACTATATCCATGAAGGGAAAATCGAATCAGCCATGGCATTGTGTCAATCCCAGGATCATCCGGTAGCCCGCATGTTGGAAAAAGGGATACGCCTCATCGGCCGCCCTATTCAGGATGTGCATGCAGCCATTGAAAATGCAGGACGCCTGGAAATATACAATCTGGAAAAAGGCCTTCCCGCCCTGGCTACCGTTGCCGGCGGTGCTCCCATGCTGGGATTCCTGGGCACCGTTATTGGCATGATCATGGCTTTCTATGATATGGCAAATGCCGGTAACAACGTAGATATTACCACACTGTCTAACGGCATCTATACCGCACTGGTCACCACCGTGGCAGGATTGATCGTTGGTATTATTGCGTATTTTGCCTATAACATTTTAGTAGCACGTGTCGAAAAAGTGGTGTTCCAGCTGGAAGCCCGTACCTCGGAATTTATGGATATCCTGAATGAACCGGTTGAGTAAGTATAGTAAATTCAGCATTTTACCTATCTAATATGGCCATACAATCAAGAAATAAAATAAGCCCTTCGTTCAGCATGTCAGGGATGACCGATATCATCTTCCTGTTGCTGATCTTTTTCATGATCTCTTCCACCCTAATCAGTCCTACCGCCCTGAAACTGCTGTTGCCGAGAAGTGCCAACCAGACCTCCGCAAAGCCGTTCACCACCGTCTCTATCACCAAGGATCTGAAATATTACATTGAAGACAAACCGGTAGCCATCAATGACCTGGAGAGGGCTCTGCAACAAAAAATAGGCAACAACAAGGACATTTATATCTCCCTGCATGTTGACAGGACCATCCCCGTGCAGTATGTGGTAGATGTAATGAACATTGCCAAACGGAACGGTTACAAACTGGTGCTGGCTACCACAGCGCGATAATTATGCCCGGCAGCAATAAACATACAAGAGGAATAGTAGCCACGATTATTTTTCATGGCACACTTATTCTTTTGCTGGTTTTTTTCGGGTTGCATGCTCCTTTTCCTCCTCCTCAGGAAGAAGCTTTACTGATCAACTTCGGCACGGATAATACCGGAGGGGGTCTTCTCGAACCAGCACCTGCCCTTCCTGCCAGCCTTCCTCCACCATCAAAAACACCCCCAAAAACTACGGAGACTTCAAAAGAAAAGATCCTGACTCAGGATATTGAAGAAGCTGCCGCGGTGGAATCGGGAAAAGAAACAAAACCCAAAAAACCCACAGCGGAAGAATTGCGTAAAAAAAAACAGGCTGAAGAAGCCCGGAGAAAACAGGAAGAAGCACTCCAAAAGAAAAGGCAGGAAGAACTGGAAAGAAAACGCAAGGAAGAAGAGGAGCGTAAACGCCGTGAGGCAGAAGAACGGAAAAAACAAGAGATTCTGCGACGCACAAAGAACGCTTTCGCCAATGCCCAGGGTACCGCCAATACGGCCTCTGAGGGAGAAACAGGAGGGAAAGGCAACCAGGGAAACCCTGAGGGCTCGGTGCAGGCGGGCACGCACTCAGGCACCCCCGGTACCGGTAACGGCGGGGTGTCTTACAGTCTGGGCGGCAGGACCCCTCAGAAACTGCCTCTGCCCCAATACAATTATCAGGTTGCCGGAATCGTGGTGGTGGAAGTGACGGTTGACCGCAACGGCAATGTCACCAAGGCAACCCCCGGAGTGAAAGGGTCCACCACCCTCAACCAGGATCTCCTGAACGCAGCAAAAAAAGCGGCCCTGGCCTCCAAATTTGATCGTAAACCCGACGCTCCGGCGTTCCAGAAAGGAACCATCACCTACAAGTTCATCCTGCAATAACCCGAAGCGGTTTCCTTTGCCATTGGCCGTTAACAATGCTAACCAAAGAACAAAAAAAATGAAAAAGGTTTTTCTCATTGCGGCAGGGGTAGCACTCCTGCAGGGAGTATCGCCTGCTCAGGACCGGATCACAGGGCGGGTCTTCGCCACCCGCTCTGAAGTAATTGCCCGTCACGGGATGGCTTGCACCAGTCACCCGCTGGTCACCCAGACAGCCCTCGACATCTTAAAAAAAGGAGGCACAGCAGTAGATGCGGCTATTGCTGCCGATGCCCTGCTGGGCCTGGTCGAACCTACCGGCAGCGGCATAGGCGGGGATCTTTTTGCCATTGTATGGGACACCAAAACAAAAAAACTCTACGGTCTCAACGGCAGTGGACGCTCCCCAAAATCACTCACCCTGGATTATTTCATACAACATGGATACACCCATATCCCTGCTCACGGGCCCTTGCCGGTGACGGTACCCGGATGTGTGGACGGATGGTTTGCCCTTCACGATAAGTTCGGCAATCTGCCTATGAAAGAGATCCTGCAACCGGCCATCAACTATGCCCGGGAAGGGTTTCCGGTGACCGAACTCATCGCTTACTACTGGCAGGGCAATGCACGCATACTGCAGAAATACGAAAATTTTAAAGAGATCTTCATGCCCGGAGGCCACGCCCCCCGCAAAGGAGAGATCTTCAAGAACCCATACCTGGCCAATACCCTTGAAAAAGTTGCTTTAGGAGGCAGGGATGCTTTTTACAAAGGAGATATTGCACGCACCATTGCTGCTTATATGAAAAGAAACGGAGGTTTCTTATCCTATGAAGATCTGGCTTCCCACCATTCCGAATGGGTGGAGCCCGTATCCACCAGTTACCGGGGATATGATGTATGGGAACTCCCTCCCAACGGCCAGGGGATCGCCGCCCTGCAGATGCTCAATATATTGGAAGGCTATGATATAGGTGCCATGGGTTTTGGCAGCGCCGACTATATTCACTATTTTGTCGAAGCCAAGAAACTGGCTTTTGCCGACAGGGCCAAATTCTATGCTGATCCTGCTTTTAACAGGATTCCCGTACAGGAGCTCATCTCCAAAGAATATGCAGCCCGGCGCAGGCAACTGATCAACCCGCAGCGTGCTGCCCGCAGTGTGGATGCAGGTGAGCTGGAACATGGCGAAACAGTCTATATGACCGTGGCCGATCAGTGGGGAAATATGGTATCCCTTATCCAGAGCAATTACCGCGGCATGGGATCAGGTATGACCCCTGACAGTCTGGGCTTTGTCCTGCAGGACCGTGGCGAACTATTCAATCTGAAAAAAGGGGAAATGAATACCTATGCTCCCGGAAAAAGGCCTTTTCACACCATCATACCGGCGTTCATCACCAAAAACGGGCAACCATGGGTCAGCTTCGGTGTAATGGGCGGTTCCATGCAACCTCAGGGACATGTACAGATCGTTATCAACCTGATCGATTTCGGCATGAACCTGCAGGAAGCAGGCGACGCACCCCGTATCCGTCATGGAGGATCTTCTCAACCCACCGGGGAATTCATGCATGACGGAGGGACCGTTTACCTTGAAAGCGGATTTTCTTATGAGACCATCCGTGATCTTATGCGCCGGGGTCACCGTATCCAATGGACCATCGGAGGATACGGAGGATACCAGGCGATCATGTGGGATGCAAAAAACCATGTTTATTACGGTGCATCGGAATCACGAAAAGACGGACAGGCAGCTGGTTACTAATTTTTTGTTCATCACCCATTAATATCTGTTTTGGAACAACCTCTTATCCGGAAAAATATCTCTTTGCTGCGGTACAATACCTTTGGGGTAGTTGTGACAGCAGAATATTTTGCTACCATACATACATCCGATGACCTGTATGCACTTAAAGAGACTGGAGCAACTGCTGAACACGCTTTACTGATCATCGGAAAAGGCAGCAACATCCTCTTTACCGAAGACTTCCATGGGCTGGTATTGCATAACCGTATCGAAGGAATCCGCATGATAGAAAAAACCGGGGATGAAGTGATCCTGGAAACTGGTTCAGGGGTGGAATGGGACAGTTTTGTCGGTTATTGCGTGGAACATCGATATTACGGCACCGAAAACCTCTCCCTGATCCCGGGGACAGCCGGCGCGGCAGCCGTGCAAAATATCGGTGCTTATGGCGTCGAAGCGGCAGATATTATTCTGTCCGTAACGGGCATTGATCTACACACGGGCGAAAAGAAATCATTTACCAACAAGGCCTGCCGGTTTGGATACCGGCACAGCCTCTTCAAGACCCCTGCTTTACGGTCTTTTTTTATCACTTCCGTTCGTTTCCGTTTATCACTGCAACCCCGGCTGAATCTCTCCTATCCGCAACTGGTCCGGGAAACAGAACATGTCTCCCACCCTGACATCCTTGATGTCCGTGAGGCCGTGATGCGGGTCCGCCGGAGCAAATTACCCGATCCCGAACAGACAGGTAATGCCGGCAGTTTTTTCAAGAACCCCTTGGTCAGCAAAGAAAAGTGGGAAACCCTACTGGCAGATTATCCTGACATGCCATGGCATGCACTTCCCGGTGATCGTTTCAAAATTCCGGCAGCCTGGCTGATAGAACAATGCGGCTGGAAAGGAAAACAAACCGGCCCTTGTGCCACATGGCATCGCCAGCCTTTGGTGATCGTCAACCTTGGACATGCTACCGGCAAAGAGATACTAGACTTCTCACGAGCCATACAAAAAAGTGTGTATGAACGGTTTGCCGTATTTTTGGAGCCGGAAGTCCTGATTCTTTGAACCTGTTTGGAGTAAGTCAGGATTTCTCGCTTTCAGAATCCGCCATTAGCGTATTGTAGCCTGCTTTGAGGATAGTCTCCATTCGTTCCTGCGTATCCGCCTCAGCATACAAGCGCAGCATATGCTCGGTGCCGGAAGACCGGATCATCAGCCATTCATGATCATTGAAAAAATATTTGAAGCCGTCAAAAGCCACCTCATGAGATACCCGAAAGTCACCAAATCTGTCAAAGCTTCCCGTCCTGCATCTTTTCAGGATACGCTGGATCTGGTCCTGGGCCATCTTGAAATCGGCCCGTCCGAAAACAAACGGGCCGGTGAATGCCTCTACCTCTTTCAACAACTCTCCGATCCCTTTTCCCGTCTCTTCCATAAACTGCATGATGGTCAGAGCCACCCAGACGCCATCCCTTTCGGGGATATGTGAAACCACCGAGAAGCCTCCAGACTCCTCTCCACCAACCAGCACTGTTTCTTTACGCATGATCGCCGAGACTTCCTTAAAACCGATAGGAACACGTACCGTTTCCAAGCCGTAGCGTCCGGCCAGTTTCTCCACTTTAATGGTGGAAGAAAAACCGGTCACCACCTTCCCTTTCAATTTCTTATATCCGGCCAGATACAGGATCAGCAACAGTATAATATGATGCGAGTCAATGTAATTACCTTCAGGGTCGATCAGGGCAATCCTGTCGCCGTCACCGTCTATGGCAATACCCAGGTCAATCTTTCCGCTCTTATTTATTGCTTCGCTGAACTCCATCAAATAAGACCGGTCGGGTTCCGGAGGAATATTGAAAAAAGTCGGGTTCACCACGCAATGAAAAAAACGGGCATCCGGAAACAAACGCTGAATAATATTTTGAGATGCGCCATACATAGCATCAAAAGCCAGCTTCAGTCCGTTTTTCCGGAGTGTCTCCAAATCAAAATTTGTTTGGATATTTTCCAGATAGATCTGTTCAAGGTCGGTGTAAATGATCTTATCTTTCTGCAGGCTGCTGTCCCATCGTATGGTTTCAAGGCTAAGCTCGTTTTCATCCGGGATAAGGCTCTCAATAATTCTGGTTTCCTGATTATCCAAGGGGCCTCCGTGAGGTCCTTTCAGTTTGATCCCATTATACTGTGAAGGATTATGACTGGCAGTAATCACGATGCCCGCCCGGGCTTTAAGGGCCACAACACCATAGGAAACCATGGGAACCGTCACAAAATCGGGAGACAGATACACCCTGATTCCTTTTAGCGTCAGCACTTTAGCTACGGTCTCGGCAAACATTTTTCCCCCAAACCGGGTGTCATATCCCACCACCACACTGGCTTCACCATCTTTGCTGCACACCCAGCGGGCTACCGCCCAAGCTACCCGGGCCACATTATCCACGGTAAAACTCTCGGCGATAACCGCTCTCCAACCATCCGTGCCAAATTTTATATCTGCCATTTTTTTTTTATTGAATCCGATTTAAATATACATACAGTTTTTTATTTTAATTAATGTTTCACCCGAGCGCAAATCACTACACCCCTGCCACTCTCTTCACCACTTTTTCGTAAACATTCCTCCTCTCCTTCTCTCAGTCTCTCATTCCTCATCTCTCATCTCTCATTCCTCATTCCTCACCTGTATATCCGTTTCTTATTCAACGCCCTGCGATATTTCCAGGCATAACGGTTGTGCTCCGACAATGTTCTGGAAAAATAATGATATCCTGAAAAGTCATCCTTTGCACAGAAGTATAGATACGGATGTTTCTCTGCATGGAGGACAGCATCTATGGCTTCCTTCGAGGGAATCCTGATTGGCCCGGGAGGAAGTCCGGCATATTTGTATGTATTATAAGGAGAATCATACTGCAGGTCTTTGGTAATAATTCTCCGTCTGTCAAAATCTCGCAGGGCATACTTGATCGTAGGGTCAGCCTGCAGATGAATTCCCTTTTTCAGGCGGTTCAGATACACCCCTGCGATTCTGGACATTTCGTCTTTATGGAGCGCTTCTTCCTGCACAATGGAAGCCAGCGTAATTACCTCCACCGGCGTCAAGCCGAGTTGTTCCGCTTTCTCCAGTCGTTTCTTATTCCAGAACTTTTTATATTCCCGATACATTTTCTTCACAAACCGTTCGGCAGAGATGTTCCAGTAAAACTCATAGGTATCCGGTATAAAAAGACTGATCACCGCGGAAGTATCCATGCCCAAAGCGGCCACAAAAGCAGAATCGGACAATAACCGAACCAGGTCGGCCGAGTCCAGCTCCAGTTTATGAGCCACCACCCCTGCCAGTTGTTCTCTTGTCCGGATATTGTGAATAGTAACCCTCACCGGTTGCTGAAACCCACCCCGTAACATATTCACCATCTCGTTGTTGCTCATTCCGCCTCGGAAAAGATATCTGCCTGGATGGATAAATTTGGGATAATGTTTCCGACGGGCCAGAAAATCAAAGGTGAACGGGTATCTCAGGATCGTATCCTTCTTCAGAATATCAAAGACCCTTTCATAATCAACGCCGGAAGGAAGTACTACAACCTTATCTTCTCCCTTCGGGATGTTGGCATTGGGCATCCATGTAATTACATAAAATAATGCAAAAGCCAGAAAAAAAAGGGCAGTTCCAATGATATACAGATACTTTTTCAATATACACACTGATTTTATATAGAAGCGGTAAAATTATAATAATTTTTTATCATTGCTTTTTATTAATCTTTTTTTTGATAATACCATTATTAGGGATACAATATTCACCGGGACACAAAATATCACACTTCTCTGTTAATTGATCTATCCGCCATGATTGTTTTAAGGGAACACCTACTCTATGCGTGTTCGTATTCCCTATATTCGGTTAATATATCTGCGGAAATCTGCGAAATCTGCATGAAATCTTATTATCTTAGCATAAAATTTATACCATGGATACCTTACTGGAAATATTGAAGTATACACTTCCTGCCCTGATCGTCTTTCTTGCGGTTTATTTTGTTTTAAGGGAAATGGTCAGGTCGCAGGATAAAGAACATAAAATGGAGATCATATTGGAAAACCAACGTCTCATCACCCCGGTAAAACTCCAGGCTTATGAACGCCTGATCCTCTTTCTGGAGCGTATCTCTCTCGAGTCTCTGATCATGCGGGTCAACCGGCCGGGCATGACCACCCAACAACTGCACCGGGAGATGCTTCAGGCCATCCGCTCGGAATATGAACACAACCTGTCACAGCAGTTGTATATCTCTCCCAATGCCTGGGAAGTGATCAAGAATGCACGTGCCAATATGCTAAAGATCATTAACACCATGTATGAGAAATTCAAGCCGGATGCTCCGGCTCTGGAGTACAGCAAAAGCCTGATGGAAGAGTTGATGGAGATGGAGAAACAGCCTACCCAGGCAGCCATCGAATTTCTGAAAGCAGAAGTGAACCGGATCTTTTAAAAAAAAGCCGGTGACTTTCGTCACCGGTTGATTCCGGAATATCCTTAACTACAGTAACTCAATACTGCGTTTCACAAACGCATTGAGTTTTTCTCCACGCAACATGTTATTGGCCAGCAGGGCCAGATCGATCATCTGACGTACCCGTTTGCTTTTGGTAGCATAGTTGCGCAGGATCTCCTTGCGCTTTTCATCGTACTCACCGATCTTCTTCTCCAGTTCGCTGATCCTGTCCTTATCTGCCTGCGGAATCTCCTCTTGTTTCTTATCCTTGTTGGCTTTCTCCAGTTTCTCTTTGGTTTTCTTCAAAGGCTCTATCTTCTCTTTGATCTTAGAGATGCGGGCTCCCGTTTTCTTTTCTTTCTCCTCTATTACTTTTTTCACCAGCGGATGGTTGGCATTGATCACCAGGTTGAAGCTATCCGGGAAATTCCCGTATATACCGGCTTCTCCACCCAGGGCCGACATATCCTTCATCCTCCGCATAAACTCTGATTGTGTAATCATCACGGGACTGTCCGTTTCGCTCAGGTTCTCGAAAATCACCATAAACTTATCCCTCTCGGGGATTGCGCTCAGGAATACTTCACGGAGATCTTCTTTCTCTTCTTCAGTTAGTTTCGATTCGCCCAGATCTTCCTTCTCGATCAACTTATCTATCACATCCGAGTCCACCCTGACAAACCGGCTGTCCTTAAACTTGGTCTCCAGATGGTTCAGGAAATGTACATCCAACTGGCCGTCCATCAGCAGCACATCATACCCTTTCGAGCGGGCAGCATCAATGAACGTATATTGCTCTTCCTTATCCGTAGCATACAAATAGATCAGATTCTTGTGCTTATCCGTCTGGTTTTCCCTGATCAGGTTTTTGTACTCTTCAAAAGTAAAATATTTACCTTCCGTATTCTTCAACAACGCAAACTTCTCTGCCCTTTCATAGAATTTATCCTCTGTCATCATCCCATATTCGATGAACAGCTTGAGATCGTCCCATTTCTTTTCAAACTCTTTTCGGTCATTTTTAAAGATCTCTTGTAGGCGGTCAGCCACTTTCTTAGTGATGTGACCGGATATTTTCTTCACATTCGAATCGCTCTGCAGATAACTCCGGGAAACGTTTAATGGAATGTCAGGCGAATCCAGTACCCCGTGCAACAATGTCAGAAATTCAGGAACGATCCCTTCTACCGAGTCGGTCACAAAGACCTGATTGCAATAAAGCTGTATTTTATTTTTTTGGATCTCGAACTGGCTCTTGATCTTTGGAAAATAAAGTATTCCCGTGAGCGTAAACGGATAATCCACATTTAGATGTATGTAAAAAAGCGGATCTTCCTGCATGGGATAAAGCTCTTTATAAAAATTGATATAATCCTCATGCTTCAGTTCCGATGGTTTTCTGATCCATATCGGTCGTGTATTGTTGATGATCTTGTCTTTTCCGGTTTCCACCATCTTGCCGTCTTTCCATTCCTTTTCCTTGCCAAAGGCAATTTCCACAGGCAGATAACGGCAATATTTTTTCAGGATCTCTTCAATCCGGCTTTCTTCCAGAAACTCTTTTGACTCATTATCAATATATAAGACCACATCCGTACCCCGGTCTTTTTTATCCACTTCATCAATAGTCACTTCAGGATTTCCTTCACACGACCATTTTACGGCTGTGGTATCCGGCTGCCACGATTTTGTAATGATCTCAACCTTTTTGGATACCATAAACGTAGAGTAAAACCCAAGCCCGAAATGTCCGATAATGGCATTGGCATCCTTTTTATATTTTTCCAGGAACTCTTCGGCGCCTGACAAAGCGATCTGGTTGATAAATTTATCAATCTCTTCAGCGGTCATACCCACACCATTGTCAGAGACCGTCAGGGTCTTTTTCTTTTTGTCCAGTTTCACCCGGATGGTCAGGTCACCGAGCTCCTCCTTGAAATCCCCCACGGCTGCCAGGGTCTTCAGCTTCAGTGTGGCATCCACTGCATTGGAAATCAGTTCCCGTAAAAAGATCTCATGATCCGAATAAAGGAATTTTTTGATGATCGGGAAAATGTTCTCCGTAGTAACATTGATCTGAGATTTATGCATATCTTTTTATTTTTAGTTTAACTTATTCTCATAATTTACGCCGGGGGAGAATCAAATCGTATGCCAGAATAAAGAGGCTGACATTACGGCAGAGAATGCCTTTTCTGTTCTCCGGGACAGAAGGATTGCTCCCGGATATCTCATTTTCTGGTGTACCGGATTGAACATCACTACCCATCTGTGGAACAATACCAAAACGGGGAATCCTGCATCCTCTATCGGGCCGAGTAAACCACTACAAGGATCATTATTCTCGTCAATCATTCTTCTTCTCACTCTACCGACTGCATTTGCTGCAGCTTATGGTAGTATCCTTTCTTCCGCATAAGATGAGTATGTGTGCCCCGTTCAACAATCTCACCCTGGTGCAGGACACAAATTTCGTCTGCATTTTTGATGGTGGACAGACGATGGGCAATAACCAGAGAGGTACGGTTTTTCATCAGGTGGAGAATAGCATCCTGCACCAGTTTTTCCGACTCGGTATCCAGTGAAGATGTGGCTTCATCCAGAATCAGAATGGGAGGGTTTTTCAATAGGGCCCGAGCAATACTGATTCGTTGTTTCTGTCCGCCTGAAAGCTTGCTTCCTCCTTCACCGATAGAGGTATCGTAACCATCCGGTGTAGCCATGATAAAATCGTGGGCATTGGCAATTTTAGCTGCTTTAATCACTTCTTCCCTGCTGACATCCACGCCCATGGTAATATTATTATAAAAGGTATCATTGAAAAGAATAGGTTGCTGGTTTACAATGCCCATCAGGTTACGAAGGTTACTGATCTTATAATCCTGCACCAAACGACCGTCCAACAATACCTGGCCTTTTGTCGCTTCAATAAACCGGGGCAACAGATCAGCCATAGTGGATTTTCCACCGCCGGATTCACCTACCAGCGCTATCGTACTCCCTTTGTTAATCTTAAGGTTAATATTTCTTAGCACATAATCATGTTCATATTTGAAATACACCTTCCTGTATTCAATAGCGTCTTTAAATTCCCGGATGGGGAGGGCTCCGGGTTTGTCCTTGATCGGCTCATCTTCGTTCAGGATTGTATTGATACGGTCAAAAGAGGCCAAGCCTTTTTGAATATTGAAATAAGCCAGTGAGAAAGTTTTGGCAGGAGGTATCACCTGTGAAAAAATAACAATGTAAGCGATAAAATCCTGGGAAGAGAGGTTGGAGGAATGGTTCAACACCATTCTACCCCCGTAATACATCAGGATCATCATTACCACGGTAGCAAGAAATTCGCTCAATGGGCTGGATAGATACCGGCGACGATGAACTTTTTTCATGGTAGAGAAATACCTGGCATTTACCTGATCGAACTTTTCTGTAAAATTCTCTTCGGCATTAAAAGCTTTGATGATCCTGAATCCGGAGAGGGTTTCCTCAATGATAGACATGATCGATCCCAGTCGTCTTTGTCCTCCGAAAGATATCCCCCGAAGGTTCCTGGCCACCTTGCCTATGGCCCAGCCGCTGACAGGCAGGAGCACCAACACAAACAGGGTCAGTTTGTAACTCATAATAAACAGGGTGACCAAGTAGATGATCACCACAATCGGAGAGCGGAACAGCATCTCCAGCGAGCTGACAATGGAATTTTCTATCTCTTTCACATCCGCGGATATCCGCGACATCACATCACCTTTACGGGCCTCTGAATAATAGGAAAGCGGTAAACGCAACAATTTTCTGTAGAGTTTTTTTCTCAGGTCGGTTTCTATTCCGGCACGTATGGGAGCCATATGCCAGTTAGACAGGAACGCAAAACCGTTTTTCAGTAAGGCCATGATCACCACCAGTATGGCCACCGCCAGCAGGGCTTCCACCCTGCCATGTTCGGTGACCACCCTGCTGAGAAAAAAATTCACATTATGGATTATGGCACTGGCACTGAACCGCAAAGGTGCCGGTTCGGTTACCTCAGGCTGGGTTCCGAAAAGTATCCCGAGAAACGGAGCCACCAACGTATAGGAAAACAGAGCGGCAAAAGCCGATAAAATGTTAAATACCACATTCCAGGTTGCCCGTACCCAATAAGGTTTTATCAGTGCAAAAATCTGAAAAAACTGCTTCATCTCAAATGCCGGTATAATTAAAAGGGGTTATCTTCTTCATTTCCTCTTTTACCTCATTGGAAACGTCTAAAGTATCAATAAAATTATGCAATACCTCTTTTTTGATCCGTTTATGGGTACGGGTAAGTTCCTTAAGTTTTTCGTAAGGTTTGGGATAGCCTTCCCTGCGCAGGATGGTCTGGATGGCCTCTGCCACAACACTCCAGTTATTCTCCAGGTCGTCACGGATCTTATCTTCGTTAAGGATCAGTTTATTCAGACCTCGTTTCAGTGAACGGAATGCAATCAGGGTATAAGCCACCGGCATACCGATGTTTCTCAATACCGTACTGTCGGTAAGATCCCGTTGCAGCCGGGACACGGGGAGTTTCCCCGATATATGTTCATACATGGCATTGGCCATCCCCAGATTTCCTTCCGCATTTTCAAAGTCTATCGGATTCACTTTGTGTGGCATGGTAGAAGATCCCACCTCATCGGCTTTGATTTCCTGGCGGAAATATTCCATGGAGATATACATCCAGAAATCCCGTGCCAGATCGAGAAAGATGGTATTGATCCTTTTCAGGTTATCCAGTAAGGCTGCCAGGTGGTCATACGGTTCGATCTGGGTTGTTACGCGTGTCCGGTGCAGGCCCAGGGTCTGCTCCACAAAATGATTGGCAAAAGCCGTCCAGTCAATCTCAGGGAAAGCTACCACATGAGCATTCAGATTGCCCGTAGCCCCTCCAAATTTGGCAGCCCAGGGAATCTTAACCAGCGAGCCATACTGATCTTCCAGACGCCGGACAAACACCAACACTTCTTTCCCCACGCGTGTTGGGGACGCCGCCTGTCCGTGTGTGTGCGCCAGCATGGGGATATCTGCCCAGTCGTCCGCCATATCCGACAACTTTGCCATCAGGGAAATAAGAAATGGCTCATAAATTTCCTTGAAAGCATCCCTGATCATCATCGGAAAAGCCGTATTGTTGATATCCTGCGAGGTAAGCCCGAAATGTATAAACTCTCCGTAATCTCCCAGTTCCTCCTGATTAAACTTTTCCTTTAAATAATATTCCACCGACTTGACGTCATGATTGGTTTTTGCTTCTATCTCCTTCACTCTTTGTGCCTCTTCGGGACTGAAAGACTCTGCCCACCCCCGTAGAACGGAATATTTTTCTTCCGGAAAAGACTCCAGGGGAGGAAGAGGGATATTACACAAAGCTATGAAATATTCAATTTCCACTTTCAGCCTGTACCGAATAAGTGCAAACTCGGAAAAATAATTCTCAAGTCCCTTAATTTTATCACGATACCTTCCGTCAACAGGAGAGATGGCAAGGATGGAAAAATCTTTCATAATATTTTCTTTCAGTTCTTCGGCAAAAATAGGAAATAATAGTGGAATAATGGAATAATAGAATAATAATAGAATAGTGGAATGCTGGAGAAAAGATCAAAAGTTAAAAGTTATAAGTTATAAGTTAAGAGTTATTGATATATTTGTAGGGAACTCGTTTATCATAAAGATTATGAAAAGACAGATAACGTTTCCCGGATTGTTAATACTGCTGGCCTTTTTTTTCACGGGAGCGACGAATCCGGCTATAGATACACTTATTAATAGTGATCTGCACAATAGTAAAACAGCAATTGTCCCGGTGCCGGACACGATTCGTAAGAAAACCATAATCTATATTTTTCCCATTCAGAAGGAGATTGCCAAACCGGTATGGAGAATCACCCAAAAAAGTCTGGAAGAAGCCCGTGCTTTGCATGCCGATTATATTCTGATCAGGATGAATACATATGGTGGTTTGTTGAACGATGCCGACAGTATCCGTACTACTTTATTAAAATGCACCATCCCCACCATGGTTTACATTAACAACAATGCAGCCTCGGCCGGGGCCTTGATTTCCATTGCCTGCGACAGCATATATATGCACTCGGGCAGCACCATCGGAGCAGCCACCGTGGTTAATCAGACGGGACAGCAGGTACCGGACAAATACCAGTCATACATGCGGGGAATGATGAGGGCCACCGCCGAAGCCCACGGAAAAGACACGATCCTGCAAAACGGAGACACGATCATCCGGTGGCACCGGGATCCGCGCATTGCGGAAGCTATGGTTGATCCCCGGGTGGTCGTCCCCGGGATCTGTGATTCGGGGAAAGTGCTTACCCTGACCACGGAAGAAGCCATCCGGCTGGGTTACTGTGAAGGAAAAGCCGAAAATATTGAAGAGGTCATGCAACAAGCAGGCATAAAAGACTACGAAATACATGAATTTATCTTAACGCCTGTCGAAAAAATCATTGGTTTCCTGGCCAGTCCGGGCGTATCCGGTTTTCTGATTATGATCATTGTCGGCGGTATCTATTTTGAGCTACGCACCCCGGGGGTGGGCTTCCCGTTGGCAGCAGCCATCCTGGCAGCCATTCTTTATTTTGCCCCCTTATACCTGGAAGGACTGGCAGCTCACTGGGAAATCCTTCTTTTCATCGTAGGCCTGATCCTCGTTGCGGTGGAAATTTTTGCCATCCCCGGATTCGGGGTGGCCGGTATCTCCGGTATCACGCTGATCGTCACCGGACTCACGCTCAGCCTTATAGATAATTTTGTTTTTAAATTCGACACCGCGCTGGCTATGCGTATGTTGATAAAATCCCTATTCATCGTTCTTGTCTCCGCTCTTACGGCTGTGATTCTTTCTATTTTCCTCACCAAGAAAGCAACAGAATCCCGCAAATTCAAGTTTGCCCTGCACACCACCCTGGAAAGCGGCGAGGGATTTGTGGGAGTGAATCAAAAACAGCAGCAACTACTTACCGGGAAGACAGGGGTTACACACACGGTACTGCGTCCTGCCGGCAAGGTAGAGATAGACGGAGAGATCTACGATGCCATTTCCGAGATAGGTTTTATTGAAAAAGGAACCTCCGTAAAAGTCACCAGACACATCACCGGACAGATTTATGTGCTGCCGGAAGAAGAAAAATCATGAATTTTTCATAAGACTCTTGTTGAGATATGACAGATAAAGATATCATTTGCCGGGAATACCGCCGGGGATTTAAATATTTGGGGAATTATGATGTGTATGTTATCCTTAGATGTGCATGTTATCCTTAAATATAATCCGAAATTTGTCTGAAAAAAATATCTTTCTTATCTTTAAGGGTTGAACCTTTAACACATATAAACTTTTATTCACTATGTCTACTATAATCACATTCAATGAGTTACGAAGAATAAAGGATAGTCTTCCGGATGGAGCTATGCGCATGATTGCAGAAAGACTGGACCTGAATGTTGAAACAGTACGCAATTATTTTGGCGGCACCAATTACAACGACGGAGAAAGTATTGGAATACATACGGAACCAGGTCCGGACGGAGGACTTGTAACTCTGGATGACACCACCATACTGGAAATAGCCAGGGAGATAGCCAGTATTTAATCTGTTCATATACCTATCTGCAAAAAAACCTGGTTTTTTTGCAACCAACATTATGAATATCCGGAAAACCATTGATGCAGCTGAACACAAGCGGCTCGGGGAGGTTTTTGGTTTTTGCCGTAAATGTTTTTCAACTGTTTATTTGCCGTCACATGATGAGACCCATCATTTGCGTGCCTGGCATTTTGCGAGAGGGCTGATTCCCGGTTACCACAAGATTATCCAACCGCTCAGCCGTGACCAGGTTGAGGGCATCCTGCTGGCTGTCATGCTACACGACACAGGCATGTCAGAGACGATTGATTTTACACATGGCCATGCCAGCCGACGGCTGGCTGAAATGTTTTTCAGCCGGACCTCTTACCCTCCAGCACTAACCCATACTATCCTGAAAGCTATAGAAAAGCATGATGACAAAAACTATTCTTCCCCACCCTCATTGGCATCAGATGAAGGAATAATACTCTCCCTTCTTTCCCTGGCTGATGATATGGATGCTTTCGGATTCATCGGGGTTTTCAGATACTACGAGATATATATCTTACGAAATATAACTGCCAGCCAACTGCCTGAGCGGGTACTTCCCAACCTAGATCACAGATTCCGGACTATGGAAACACGTCTGGCCCCCTGGCCTGACATCCTCCGTAAGCAGAAAAAGAGATACCTGATCACCCATAACTTTTTTGTGAATCTGCAGGAGAAAGACCCCGGCGCCAAGGAAGTCATCGAAGTCTTTGAACAACACATCCGTATCCCCCGGGAAAACCCGGAACGGATCATCCCCGAGATTCTGAAACACAAAAAAACAACCTATGTTTCAAATTTTTTTACAGGCATGCAAAAAGAATTGTCTTCGTTGGAGAAAGACACCGGGCATATAGATAAGGTGATATTGAGATAGAAAAAACACAGGAAAAGAAAGAAAATGGTTATACCTAATTTTTTAATCCGCCTTCGCGAAGTCTCTTCGGCGAAGCAAGGTACTAAAGCTTCCACCGCCGGCCGCAGCCTTTGGCTTAGGCCGCATCGACAGCGTACATACTAAAAGAAATGGTTTAATTCCCCGTTGGATCGGAAACAAATAAATCCTTATGATATCGAGTGTAGTTTATTAGTTTATTAAATAATTACAGGAAATGAAACAGATAACATTTTTTATTTTTCTGTTGATGACAGGAACTCTTTCACTGCCGGCCAGTAAAAAGCCGCTCTATGAAGATAACAAAACGCAAAGTTACGAACAACTGATCAGCGCATACAGGCATCTGGCGCAGGAGTATCCCGAAGCATCGCTTCTTGAAGCAGGAGAGACGGATATCGGCAAGCCTCTGCATCTTTTTATTCTTTCCGGAGACAAAATTTTCGATCCGGTGAAGATCGGCCAAAGCGGCAGGCCGGTTGTTTTCATCAACAACGGCATTCATCCCGGAGAACCAGCAGGCATCGAAGCAAGTTTGCAACTGGCCAAAGACATTCTTACAGATAAAGACCACATGGGAAAATACCTGGACAAAGTCATTATCTGTATCATTCCTGTTTACAATGTGGGAGGCATGCTCAACCGCAGTCATTATCACCGGGCCAATCAGGACACTCCCCCCGAGAGCGGCTTCCGGGGTAACGGAAAACACCTTGATCTGAATCGCGATTTTGTCAAAGCAGACTCAAAGAATACCCGCTCTCTTGAGAAGATTTTCCGGGAGACAAATCCCCTTGTTTTTCTGGATACCCACACCACCGACGGATCGGATCATCAGTACACTATCACTTTGATTTCTACCCTCTGCCAGAACATGGAACCGGCCATGGGCAAGTATTTTCATAACACTATGGTGCCGGCTTTGTTTGAAACTATGAAAAAAACTCCCTATGAGATGATCCCCTATGTTAACCTCATTCACGGGTCACCGGACAAAGGAATTTCCGCATACAATGACCTGCCAAGATATTCCACAGGCTATGCTTCGTTGTTCAACACCTTTGCTTTCATGACCGAAAATCATGTGTACAAATTGTTCCGGGACCGGGTTAAATCCGTATATTTTTTCATGAAAGGGTTAATCGGATTCACACATGAACATGCCTCCGAGATGATGACATTGAAGAAGAATGCCGATCTTTCTGTCGCCCATCAGGAAAAATTTGTATTGTCGTGGGAACTAGATACTACCGTAAGAAAAATGATCCCGTTCAGAGGATATTCCCTTTCCAAACGTACCGGCGAGGTTACCGGTCTGCCTTATCGCTGGTATGATCATACCAGACCCTTTGTAAAGAAAATTCCTTTTTATGAAAACTTCAATCCGGTGAAGACCGTTGAAAAACCGGATTATTATATCATTCCACAGGCTTGGGAAGAAGCCGTTGAAAGGTTGCGTATCAACGGCATCCGGATGGTTCGTCTGGAGAGAGACACCCTGATTCAGGTTACCTCCATGTACATTACTTCAGTAAAATATACACAACGCCCCTATAACGGACACTTCCAACACCGGAATATCCGATACCGGGAAGAAAAACAGATGGTGAAGTTTTACAGGGGGGATTATATTATCCCCACAGACCAGCCCGGCAACCGTTATATCATCCAGGTGTTAGAGCCTGATGCACCCGACTCCTACTTTAGCTGGAATTTTTTTGATCCGGTTCTTGACCGCCGGGAATATTTTTCACCCTCCACCTTCGAAGAAAAGGCGCTGGATGTGCTGGAGAAAAACCCCGACCTGAAAAAAAGGTTTGAAGAAAAGAAAAAATCAGACCCGGCCTTTGCCAGGAACCGTTATCAGCAACTGGGTTTTATCTACAACCACTCGCCATGGCTGGAAAAAAGCTATATGAGAGTACCGGTTTTTAAAGTGACAAAGGAAAAATAAGGAAGTTCGATGGGTAAAATAAAACTGGTTTTTCTTTTATTTAGGTTCTTGCAAGAACGACAGGAATTATTTCGCCACCTGTGAATCCCGCAATTACCGTCATATATAAGACCTTGAGCAACAAACAACAAACAGTTTAGCAGCAATTAGCACAACCTTCAAATAATAATTAGCATAACTCAAAACCAAGAACCATGAACCCGGAACTAATAGGCCTTCGTCATATTCTCCGGCACAACAATGATATAATCTGCCAGTCCTTTGTTCTCCGGTTCGAAGGTTTCCGTATCCTTTTGTGAAACCACGGAAATAGTCTTTATCTGCAGGGAGGAACTAAAAGGGTTTGGCTGATATAAAATAATTCCATACGTTTGCCTTATAAACCTTTTTACAACCATTACTCAGCAAAAACCTCAATCTACCATGAATATCACCCGGACATTTGACATCCTTGAGTTGCAAGTAAAACAACACAAAAAGGATGATGCCTTGGCTGCTAAAAGAGATGAAAAATGGATAAAAATCAACTCGGTAGAATACCGTGACAAGGCCACCATGGTTAGTTATGCATTGATGCATCACGGGCTAAAAAAAGGAGACCGCATTGCTGTCGTCACCAACAATCGGCCCGAATGGAATTTTATAGACATGGGCGCCAGCCAGGCCGGGATCGTAACCGTACCCATTTATCCCACCATCGGCGCGGATGAATATGAATACATCCTGAAAGATGCCGAGCCCCGCCTTATTTTCCTGGCCGACCGGGGTTTGGTAAAGAAGATCAAACCGCTGGTCAAAAAAATCAAAAGCATAGAACAACTCTATACTTTTAATGAGATCGAAGGGGAAAAAAACTGGAAAGAGTTGCTGGAAACAGGAAAAGCACATGCCGATGAAATGAAAGCTAAGCTGCAGAACATTAAACAAGGTATCACACCTGAAGACTGGCTGACAATGATCTACACATCGGGAACAACAGGTTTTCCCAAAGGGGTTATGCTTAGCCACAACAATCTGATATCCAATGTAAAATCCACAGTCAAGGTTCATCCTTTCGGCATTGAGGCAAAAGCTCTGAGCTTTCTGCCCATCAGTCATATCTATGAAAGGATGCTCAATTATCATTATCAATATAAAGGCATCAGCATCTATTATGCCCAGAGCATGGGAACTATTATTAATGACATCAAAGAGGTTAAGCCGGATCTTTTCACCACGGTACCGCGTTTGCTTGAACGGGTATATGACGGGATCCTGGCCAAAGGAAAAGATTTGAAGGGGGCCAAGAAACAAATCTTTTTCTGGGCTGTCAATCTTGCATTGAAATATAAACTGCATAACAAAAACTCCTGGTTTTACAACATGAAACACGGTATTGCCGATAAGCTGGTCTACTCGAAGTGGCGTGAAGCTCTGGGAGGCAATACCAAGGTGATTGTCTCGGGGGGAGCCGCGTTACAACCCCGTATCGCTACGGTTTTCTGGGCAGCCAACATTAAAGTATTGGAAGGGTACGGCCTGACGGAGACCTCTCCCGTCATTGCCGTAAACAACATGATCACCGACCAGGTAATGATAGGCACTGTCGGTCCGGTGATTGAAGGGGTAGAAGTGGAGATCGCTGACGACGGTGAGATTCTGGTGAAAGGCCCGAATGTCATGATGGGCTACTATAAAAAACCTGAAATCACCCGCGAGGTCATTGACGAAAACGGCTGGTTTGCCACGGGAGACATCGGTGTGATGGTAGACAAGATCTACCTGAAGATCACGGACCGTAAAAAGGAAATTTTCAAGTTGTCCAGCGGGAAGTATATAGCTCCCCAGGTGATCGAGAATAAATTCAAGGAATCACTGTTTATTGAACAGATCATGGTTGTCGGAGAAAGTAAAAAATTTGCCAGTGCCCTGATTTCCCCGAACTTTGAATATCTGCACAGTTGGTGCCACCTCCATGGGATAAAGTTCCATGACAACAAAGAGCTGATAAATATCCCCGAAGTGACAGCCCGGTACCAGCGGGAAGTGAATGAGATCAACAAAAATCTGGCATTTCATGAGCAAATCAAGCGTTTCCGGCTGGTATGCGATGAGTGGAGCCCCGCCAGTGGCGAGCTCTCTCCCACCCTGAAACTCAAACGCCGTAATCTATACAAAAAATACGAACATCTCATCCGGGATATTTACCAATATGGGACAGAAGACGATATGAAAGGCTTTGAGCATAAAAGATAAGGAACGATGATCCATAAGTGACGAAGCACGGCTATGGTGTTGTTTCTTTCCCCAGTTTAACTTTTATCAGGTTTATTGCAGTGTTTATTGCTTTTTCCAGGCCCTGCGGATTTTTTCCGCCAGCGGTAGCATAAAACGGCTGGCCTCCGCCGCCGCCATGGATCTCGCTTGCGACGATCTGTATGATCTCGCGGGCGTCAAGTTCTTTTTCCCGGACGATCTCATCGGCAATCATTACTGCCAGTATTGGTTTCCCGTCAAAGACAGCACCGGCCACCATCACCAATCCGGGCACCTCATTTTTCATGCGGAAAGCCAAATCTCTCATCATTTTTGAAGAAGGGAGTTCCACGATCCCATGCACCAGGTGAACATCACCCATTGTTTCACCGGCAGCCAGCAATTTATTCTTTACCTGAACCAGTCGTTCCCGGTTACATTCTTCCAGGTCGGCCGCCGCCTTTTTGTTCTCTTCCAGCAACTCTTTCACCCTTGCCGGGATATCCTTATTTACTTTCAGTAAACTTTTCAGCTCTTCCAGCAGGCGGCTTCTTTCATAAACCAGTTCTTCGGCTTTTCTGCCGGTCACTGCTTCAATCCTTCGTATGCCAGCGGCCACCGCACTCTCCGATACAATCAGGAATAACCCGATCCGGCCGGTGGATTCCACATGTGTACCTCCGCACAATTCTACCGACTCTCCGAAACGGATCACCCGTACTTTTTCGCCATATTTTTCTCCAAACAACGACATGGCTCCCATAGCACGTGCTTCCTCCAGGGGGATGTCTCGCAACTCCTTCAGCGGGATATTTTCCCGTATTTTTTCATTGACCAGAGAAGCAACCTTCACCTGTTCTTCCTCAGTCACTTTCCGGAAATGAGAAAAATCAAACCGGAGATAATCCGGGTGTACCAGTGATCCTTTCTGTTCGACATGTGTCCCTAACACCTTTCGCAAAGCCCAGTGCAACAAGTGGGTAGCAGTATGATTATTGGCTGTGGATTGCCGCTTCTCCCGGTCTACGACCGCCGTAAAAACAGCCTCCGGATTTTCCGGCAGCCTGACGGCAATGTGAATGATCAGCTCATTTTCCCTGATTGTATTCAGGATACGTATCTTTTCACCACCATTCTCCAGGAAGCCGGTATCTCCCACCTGGCCCCCCGATTCGGCATAGAAAGGGGTTATATCAAACACCAGATGATAATATTCCTTTTTTTTCTGATTAACTTTCCGGTACTTAACGATCCGCACTTCTGTTTCCAGCTGGTCATATCCGATAAATGTCACTTCGTTATCCTGCCGCAGCTCCACCCAATCGGAGGCATCCTGGGCAGCTGCATTACGCGAACGGTTTTTTTGTTTCTGCATCTCCCTATCGAAGCCTGCCGTATCCACGTCCATGTTGTTTTCCCTGGCGATCAGGGCCGTCAGGTCGAGGGGAAAGCCAAAAGTATCGTACAATTCAAAAGCGATTTTTCCGTCCAGTGTTCGTTCTTTTTTCTCCTTACTTCGGGATATTACCGTTTCCAATCTGTTTATTCCTGTTTCCAGGGTACGCAGAAAAGTACGTTCCTCTTCGCGGATCACACGGGTGATCAGCTCTTCCTGCTGCATTATCTCGGGATAGGCATGACCCATCACCTGTCCCAGCACAGGGACCAGGCGATAGATGAAAGGTTCGTTTTGTTTCAGGTACGTATAACCATAACGCACTGCCCGCCGCAGGATCCGGCGGATCACATAGCCTGCCTTATTATTGGAGGGTAACTGGCCGTCGGCAATAGAAAAAGCCACCGCCCGCAAATGGTCGGCCACAACACGCATGGCAATATCCAAATGTTCATTTTCTCCGTAATTCAGACCTGAGACAGCACCAATCTCCCGGATTATCGGCATAAAGATATCAGTATCATAATTGGATTTTTTTCCCTGCTTGATCATGCAGAGTCGTTCAAAACCCATACCCGTATCCACATGATTCACCGGCAAAGGCACAAGTTCGCCGTTCTCCTTCCGGTTATACTGAATAAATACCAGATTCCAAATTTCAATAACCTCGGGATGATCTTTGTTTACCAGTTCTTCCCCGGGTACATTATCCCTCTCCCGGTCGTCCCGGATATCAATATGTATCTCAGTACAAGGACCACACGGTCCGGTATTGCCCATTTCCCAGAAATTATCCCTTTTTGTCCCATCCAGTATATGACTTACAGGAAGTTTTTCTGCCCAAAAAGTCGCAGATTCATCATCCCGGTGCAATCCTTCTGAAGTATCCCCGCCAAATACCGTTGCATACAATCTTCCGGGGTCGATTTCCATCCTCTTTGTCAGAAATTCCCAGGCCATCTGAATAGCCTCTTTCTTGAAATAATCGCCAAAAGACCAGTTTCCCAACATTTCGAACATGGTATGATGATAGGTATCATAACCCACCTCTTCCAGATCATTGTGTTTCCCCGAAACACGCAAACATTTTTGGGTATTGGCAACACGGGCATATTCAGGTCTCCGGTTTCCCAGGAAAATATCCTTAAATTGATTCATCCCGGCGTTAGTAAACATCAGAGTCGGATCATTTTTAACCACTATCGGAGCTGACGGCACAATCTCATGTCCATTTGAACGGAAATAATCCAAAAATTGTTTCCTAACCTCTTTGCTTGTCATATATTTCTAAATTACAATTACTTCAGACAAATTATGTAACCTTTTTATTAAATTTATCGTTCAAAAGTTTGTAAAATTAGTTTAATTCTTTAGTTTTGCACTCAAATTCTGTCAAAAATATTTGCTGAATGGCCAAAGCAAAATATCGTTTTAATCCGGATACTCTGCAATATGACCGGATAGAACATACTTTTAAGCAAAAAATCTTTCGGTTTCTTATATATTTCTTTGCAAGTATTCTGCTGGCAGGTATTTACTTTGGGATTCTTTCCTATTTTATTGATTCTCCCAAGGAAAAGAAACTAAAACGGGAAATCGTCGCTATTAGGACGCAATATGAGATCATGAACAAGCGGCTGGAACAGGTAAGTGCTGTCCTTGCTGATCTGCAACAGCGGGATGACAATCTGTACCGTACCATTTTTGAAGCAGAACCTATTCCCTCCTCGGTCAGGAAAGCCGGTTATGGTGGTATCAACAAATACTCCGATCTGGAAGGTTATGATAACTCGGATATAATAATTGAAACCGCTAAAAAGTTAGATATTATAACGCGGGAAGCCTATGTTCAAAGCAAGTCTTACGATGAGCTGATCAAACTGGCCAGAAATAAGGAAAAAATGCTTTCCTGCGTCCCTGCTATCCAACCTATTTCTAACAAAAACCTACGTCGTATTGCTGCCGGTTGGGGCTGGAGGATCCACCCGATCTACAAAATCCGGAAATTCCATTATGGCATTGACTTCACAGCACCAAAGGGAACACCTGTATATGCCACCGGTGACGGAGTCGTCAAAAAAATTGTCCGTTCCCGCAGGGGATATGGGAACGAAATACTTATTGATCATGGTTTCGGGTACGTATCACTGTATGCCCACCTGAGCGGTTTCAGAGTAAAAAGAGGCCAGCATGTTAAACGTGGCGATGTGATCGGCTATGTGGGGAATACAGGGCTGTCCACCGGTCCACACCTGCATTACGGCGTAATGTTAAGAGGAAAATATGTGAACCCTATCAACTATTTTTTCAATGACCTGACCGCCGAAGAATATGAAAAAATAATCGAATTGACTAACAATGTCAAACAATCTCTCGATTGATTGATAATAATTATTTTCCAGGCATGACAAACTGTTCACTGCGAACAGTTTTTTTGAAAAACAATGAAAACATATGCCTTTGTATTTCTAATCCTGCTTTTTCCGGAAGGAGAAAGCAGTAGTACCGGTCATCCTGCAACAACTTCTATTTCGGATTTCGTGATCTTGAAAAATCTTGGGAAACGGATCTGGGTGGTGGCCCGATGGACAGGACAACCGCTTCTCCTCGGGAAAAACGGCCGGTTATACCTGATCCGAGAATCTTATGATTATAACCTAAAAAAAATTGATTCGCTGAACAGAAAAATTGCCTAGCTGCTATACACTTTATATGATATAGTCAAAGGTGCCGACGCGATCTGGTACAACCCGAATATCCCCAACAGCAAAGAAAAATATATCATTTTTCAGAAAAGCCACCTGAATAAATCGATATTTATCACCTCCGGACTTTATCTTATTGAAAACAATCAAAACAAAATAAATCTAAAATTCCTTGATCATTCCATTTCTCCTTTCAAAGCAACACCGATCATTTGGAACAGGAGATTGTACCCTGTTTCAAGAAACGGTTTTTTATACTGATTTGGGAAACAATGAAAAACTTATTGTTATATAAAGTATTTTTTTTAATTTAGTCTTCCATTTTCAATTATTAAAACGTGCCCTACAAAGAAAAAAAAGTCGAACGTTTGTATTACTCCATCGGAGAGGTGGCGGAGATGTTCCATGTAAACACCTCTCTGATCCGTTACTGGGAAAGAGAATTTGATATTATCAAGCCAAAAAAAAACAAGAAAGGAAACCGCCTTTTTACTCAAAAAGATATAGATAATTTTCACATTATCTACCATCTTGTCAAGGAAAGAGGTATGACACTGAAAGGAGCTAAAAAGAAACTGCGTGAAAACAAGGAAGAAACGGTTGAAAACTTTGAGATTGTTAAAACCCTCCAGGAAATCCGCAAAATGTTACTGGAAATCAGGGATAATTTGTGAAAGGAGAAATTGAAATACGAAGAGGCGATGCAAAAAAAATATATCCCACAGACCAGGATGCGATGAAGTAATCTTTTTCAAAATCATTAAAATCAATATGACAAAGCTGAAAGATATAGTGACTTATCTGAACGGAATCGCTCCGCTATCTTATCAAGAATCGTATGACAATTCCGGTTTATTGACGGGGGATGTTGAAATGGATGTTAACGGCGCGTTGTTGACAATAGATGTTACAGAAGAGGTAGTAGAAGAAGCTGTCCTGTTGGGGTTAAACCTCATCATTGCCCACCATCCTATTATTTTCAAGGGATTAAAAAAACTAACCGGTGACAATCCTGTAGAACGTACTGTAATCACAGCCATTCTGAACAATATTGCCATTTTTGCCGGGCATACCAATTTTGACTCGATAGCCGGAGGAGTAAGCACACGAATGGCAGAAAAACTGGGACTGGAAAACATCAACATATTATCCCCCAAAAAGGGAGCTTTAAAAAAGCTTGTCACTTTTATTCCTGTTGAATATGTCGAAGAAGTCAGAAGAGCCATTTTTGAAGCCGGCGCCGGAACAATAGGCAACTATAACGAATGCAGTTTTAATGTTGTCGGCGAAGGCACCTTCCGGGGATCAGAAAATACTCATCCTTTCGTCGGGGAACCCGGTGTGCCTCATTCGGAAAAGGAAGTGAGGACAGAAACCATTTTTCCCGCTCATTTGCAATCACAGATACTCCGGGCTTTGACAGAAGCACATCCATACGAGGAACAAGCTTATGACATCTATCCTTTGGAAAATGAATTTCCCTTGGCCGGCCTGGGCGTAATCGGAAATCTTCCCGCACCACTCAATGAAAAAGAGTTTTTGGACAAACTGAAAAAAGTGTTTAACACCTCTTGCATCAGGCATACACCACTGTTAAATAAACCTGTTAATAAAGTGGCATTGTGCGGAGGCACCGGAAGTTTTCTTCTCGAGACGGCCATCCGCAGCGGGGCAGATTTTTATGTCAGTGCTGACTTTAAATATCACGAATTTTTTAATGCGAACAGAAACATTGTAATTGCCGACATCGGGCATTTTGAAAGTGAGCAATTTACAACAGAATTATTTTATGACTTACTTTTGAAAAAATTCCCTAACTTTGCACTTCATTTTTCAAAAGTAAAAACAAATCCAATAAATTACTATTAACAATGGTTACCAAAAGTAAAACAACCACTGAGCCAAAGGAAATGACGATAGAAGAAAAGCTGAAACTTTTGTATTCTCTTCAGATAACCGACTCAAAGATTGACAAGATCAAAACTCTTCGGGGAGAATTACCTTTGGAAGTTCAGGATCTGGAAGATGAAATTGCCGGTTTGAATACACGTATTCAAAACTATGAAAAAGAAATCAAAGAGCTGGAAAACAATATTTCCGGTAAGAATAATGAAATTAAGGATGCTGAAGCCCTGATCAAAAAATACGAGGCTCAGCAAATGAATGTTCGTAACAACAGAGAGTTTGATTCTCTTTCCAAGGAAATTGAATACCAAAATCTGGAAATTGAGTTATGTAAAAAACACATCGGCGAATTCACCCAACAGATCGAAGAAAAAAAAGAAACCATCGAAAAATCCAGGAAACAATTACAGGAACGGGAAAAAGATTTGGCAGGTAAAAAAGAGGAACTAAATGCCATTATTGCCGACACACAAAAAGAAGAAGAGCTTCTGGCTGAAAAATCAAAAGAGCTTCAGAAAAAAATCGATCCCCGTTTGCTAACCGCTTATAAGAGAATCCGTGCCAATGCACGCAACGGTCTGGCTATCGTAACGATACAACGTGATGCATGTGGCGGATGCTTCAATAAAATTCCACCCCAGAGACAATTAGATATCAAAACACGAAAAAAAATCATTGTCTGTGAATATTGTGGCAGAATACTTATTGATGAGGATTTGTCCCATGAGGTAGAAAGCGAATAAAACCGTTTTCAATGATTTCAAAAAAGGGGGTTCATAATAAATAACTCCCTTTTTTTTTTAAAAAAAATAAGATTTTTTTTATATAATTACAAAAAATTTAAATTTTATATACTACTTTCGTCATAAACTCCTTAAGATGCGAAGGAATCAGGTTTTAGTGCTATTATTATATTTTTTCTTGGTTTTTCCAGGCTATTCGCAAAAACTTAGCAAAGCGGATATCAAAAAGAAATTTATCGAAGGAAACTCTTTTTTCCTTTTTGAAGAATACAGTGATGCGCTACCTTATTATTTGGAATTACATGATTTATTTCCTGACAACAATAACCTGAATTATCGCATAGGGATCTGCTACCTGAACATTCCTGGCCAAAAGGACAAGGCCATTAACTACCTTGAGAAAGCTATAACCGACATAACTCCCAAATACAGAGAGAACTCAATACGTGAAACGCATGCTCCATTGGATGCCTATTTTTATCTTGGCAATGCTTACCGGGTAAATAACAAACTGGATAAGGCACTGGAGATGTATCAGTATTTTAAAGATCATTTGAATCCCAAAATTTATGACGTACAACTTGTAGATGACCAGATCAAAACATGCAATGTTGCCAAGAAACTTGAAAGCACCCCATTGTACCTTTCTGAAAAGGATATTGGGAAACCGATTAACAGTCGTTTTTCGGATTACAGGCCTGTTATTTCAGGAGATCAGAAAACGCTGGTTTTCACCCGGAAACTTCCTTTTTATGATGCGGTTTTTTACACACATAAGGAAAACGGCACCTGGTCACCCCCCATCAATCTGACTCCGGAGCTTGGCATTGATCAGGATTTTTATTCTTCTTCCCTTTCATTTGACGGAAAGACACTCTATCTCTACAAAAACGACCAATATGACGGGAATATATACATCAGCAAATATAAAGAAGGACAATGGTCGCGCGTAATACGGCTGAACGATCACATCAATACCAAATACTGGGAATCACATGCCTGCGTAACCAAAGATGGCAAGACTTTGTATTTTACCAGTAACAGGAAAGGCGGTTACGGCGGGCTGGATATATATATTTCCAAGCTCGACAGTACGGGAGAGTGGGGTTCTGCAGTTAATCTCGGACCAATTATCAACACTAAATACAACGAGGAAACACCCTTCATTACTGCTGATGGAAAAACTTTATTCTTCAGTTCATACGGGCATTACAATATGGGAGGATACGATATCTTTTATTCCAATCTTCTTGACAACGGAGAATGGTCGGTCCCGCTAAACATGGGTTACCCCATCAATACCACCGATGACGATCTGTTTTATCACCCTGTAGGAAAAGGATATTATGCATACATTTCAAAATTCTCAACCAAAGGGATGGGAAACATGGATATATTCAAGATTGAAATCTTTTCGGCGGAGCACCCACGTAAGTTCTTGATTCAAGGAACAATAAGTACAAAAAACATCCCCATTAAACCGGATAATAATAAACTATTTGTCAGGCTGTTAAGTGAGAATATGATGGATACACTTAAGAGTATCAATCCGGATACAACTTTACATTACCAATTTGAGACCGTTGCAGGGAAATATAACTTGGCCATCAGCGGAGAAGGAATAAAGACGCAGGTCTCTCAGCTCTCCATGCCGATAAGTCTTAACAAGGAAGTGGTATGCATGCCACCGGCCATTCTTCAACTTGAAGATCAGACAGCCAACCTTGATATTCTAAACCCTTCTTTTACTATAAATGCCGGGGACACACTGAACCTTATTCTAAGCACGGAAAAGGGATCCTGGTTAACCATGCGACTCTATCAGGATTCCGTGCTGGTTGACTCCATAGGATACTTTGTTATGAACGATTCCCTCATATTTCCTATTCTTCCTCCTGCCGGAAGAAGCACCGTGGTATTAAACCTAACCGACCATTTTGGAAATACTGCACAAAAAGAGATTTATCTGAATGTTCCTGTTCCCACACCACCGGAAGTTACTACGGCAGAAAAGAAACCTGTACATGAGTTACCCAAGCTTAATATAACGCCTGCCCGGCTTCAGGAAATGAATAACTTTCTGGACATCCTGAAACATTATGCCACAGGGAGTTTACTGGTCGAGATACAGGGGATAGATCCGGAAGCCATGAATTTTATAGATCAGTTCGAGATCATTGATTATTTGAAGAAAAAAGCAATCGTTTCAAGTTACACTCCTGAGGATGTGGATCAATTACTCTTAATCGCAGCCACACGCAATCCGGAAAAACTTGAAGACATTTACCACAGTCTTGTCACAAACGCCGCCGGTTCACTAAAAGCATTCCTTACAGGCCTTGACCTGGCCAAATCCAATATTTATACTCCGGAACAACTTATGAAATACCTCAAGGAAACAGCTGATTCGGGCATTATTGATAGTACTGAACTCAAACATTTGGTCGTGTCTATGGCTACAGAAAAAGACAAGAACCTCTGGTATATGTATCAGCATTTACTTGATCTCTCAAGTGGAAACATTAAGAAGGCCGTAAATCAGGCAAATCCTGAAAAAAATGAGATATACTCTGCCTGGGAACTGACCAACTTTCTGATTGACAAATCCGAATTACTGGGCTATTCCACGATAAATCTTATCTATCTGTTTGCCCGGATTGCCTCCAACGGAGATCCTGATGTAAATAATTTCCTCAGGAAACTCATTGATAAATCTACCGGAACCTTGCATGATCTTTTAATCAACATAGATTTAAAATTCAACAAGATCAATAAGATCAAAGATCTTTTGGATTATTTGATAAATCATGCCTCACAATACCATTACACGGAAAACGATATTTTGAAAACGCTTACCCGTATTATTATTTCTTCCAATATTGACGAAGACAAAGTAAGAGAATTAATGAGCCACGGAGATATACTCACGGGGGGAAAACCCAATTATCTTTACTGGATCATACCTCTGGTATTGGCAGGAGTTGTTACAGGATACCTGCTCGTGAAGAAAAAGAAAATGTAAAAAGAAAAGTTGAGACTGATACAGGATTTTTCAAAAGATTTTTAATCATTTATATCTTTTTTACAATTTTATTTCTAAATTTGTTAAAATGAGAAAATTTCATATACAATGAAAAGAGTTATCGTACTTACCCTTTTTCTGTTTTCATTGCTTTCGGCATATTCCCAATATTCCAAGGAGGTTAAGAGAGCTTTCATGGATGGGGAATATTTCCTGGCTCTGGAATCCTATCCGGATGCCCTGGAGGGATACAAAAAAGTTTACAAGGTTGACCCTGAAAACGCCAATATTAACTACCGAATGGGTATCTGTTACCTGAATATCCCAGGACAGAAAGAAAAGGCAATCCCATATCTGGAAAAAGCGGTTAAGAAAACGACGGATAAGTATAAAGAAGGAAATGTAAAAGAAAACAAAGCTCCCCAGGACGCTTTCTTCTTTCTGGGTACAGCATATTTACTTCAATACCGCTTTGAAGATGCCAAAACTTATTTTGAAAAATATTTGAAATATGTGGATCCTACAGATACTCTGGACTATGATTTTGTTAAACAAGAGATTGCTGCCATTGAAAGGGCTCGTAATTTTATGGCTCATCCTGTAGCTGTCAGTTTGGAAAATGTCGGAAAGAATATCAATAACACCGGTGCCAATTTTGACCCTGTCGTTTCAGGAGATGAATCAACGTTGGTATATGTTACCAGGCTTAAATTCTATGATGCCGTATTTTATACACGAAAGTCCAATACTGGATGGAGCACTCCCAGAAATATAACCCCTGAAATTCAATCGGACGGAGATCTGTATCCTGCCGGTATCTCTTTTGATGGGAAAACCCTTTTCATGTCCAGAAATGACCGTTTCAACAGTGATATCTGGGTGAGCCATTTGAAAGACGGTCAATGGACCAAAGCCGAGAAACTCGGAAAAAATATTAATACCAAATACTGGGAATCGAGTGCTACTCTATCTCCTGACGGCAAGACTCTCTATTTCACAAGTAACCGTAAAGGAGGTTATGGGGGACTGGACATTTACACCTCACATTTTGATGAGAAAGTCGGAGAATGGGGACCTGCCAACAATCTGGGATCTACCATAAATACAGAGTTCAATGAAGAAACTCCGTTTTTGTCAAAAGACGGAAAAACTCTTTATTTCAGCTCGCAGGGGCATAACAGCATGGGGAACTTTGATATTTTCTACTCTGAGTTGCAAAAGAACGGAACATGGTCCAAACCCCGAAATGTTGGTTATCCGATTAATTCAACTGACGATGATCTCTTCTTTGTACCCATAATTGCCGAAGTTTATGGGTATTACTCGATGTTTGACCCGGTTAAAAGCATTGGAAACAAAGATATTTTCCGTGTTGAATTTTACTCTGATATTAACCCCAGGCCCATACAACTCACAGGAACCGTTCATCTGAAAAACAAACCCGAAACCTATAATAATCCTATTCTTATTGTACTCAGGAACAAAAAAACAGGTGAGATTATAAAAGAAACTTCCATTGCGCCTTCAGAAAAATATAATATTTCGGCAAGGCTTCCGAAAGGAAATTATGTTTTAACATTGCAAGCCAATAGTTATCAACAAAACCGAAAGGAAATTTCTATACCTGAAGATTATTCAGTCTCCTGTATCAGTGAAGATGTAACGCTTGAACCAGTGCCAATTGTAAAAGCCGAATACCTCCCGGTAATATTTTTTAATTTTGACAAAGCCAGTCTTTCTGACAAGGAAAGGGGTAAAGTCAACCGGCTCGCTAATATTATGAAAGATTATCCGGAACTTGTGATTAATATTACCGGTTACGCTGATTCTAAAGGAACTGCAGGTTACAACCGCAGACTGTCCATGAGAAGGGCACGTGCTGTGGCAAATGTTCTGAAAAAAGCGGGGATTTCATCTGCCAGATACAACCTGAAAGGTGCCGGAGAAACAAATTTTATTGCTATCAACCATTATCCGGACGGCAGGGATTGTCCCGAAGGACGTGCCCTTAACAGGAGGGTTGAAATAACTGTTGTCAAGTCTCCGGTAAATACCATAAAACCTGCACCTATTAATGTTCCGGATCAATTGAAGATTAAATAAAAGTAATTCTTTCACTTACGAAACGAATCCGGGATTTTAATTGTGTGTCATGGTAAAAAATGGGGTTTTCACCAAGATCATATGGAGTTTATTATTAATAGGAAACTCGCTTTATGCACAGGAAATCATTGATGATGAAAAGATTTTTTACAATGCCAATCTGCTGAGCCTTTATCACAAGCATGAAAAAGCATTGTCCTTATACCTCAAGCTGGCAGAAAAGTATCCGGATAACAGTAATATTCAATATCTGACGGGAATATCCTATCTTCACATTCCGGGAGAAAAGATAAAAGCCATCCCATATCTGGAGAAAGCATCACAGAATGTATCCAGAAAATACAAGAAAGAATTATTCCAGGAAACCCGTGCTCCTTTGGAAGCCATATTGTTTCTTGGCAGGGCTTACCAGATAAACAACGAATTGAATAAGGCATTGGCAGCTTATACCAGTTATAAAAAGATGCTTCGAAAAAAACAAAGCAAGAACCTGGTAGAACGATGGATCAGGAGCTGTGAAACGGCCAGGAAAATGATGAATAACCCGGGAGATGTCGAGTTTGTTTTTCCCGAACTTTTTAAAATGGGACGTATGGTATATCACCCGGCCATATCAGGTAACGGAGGGAAAATGGTATTCATGGTGGATACCAAATATTACCATGCCGTTTATTTTACAAAATATGAAAACGGAGCATGGACCAATCCGAAAAATATCACCATGGACATTGAATCTGATGGTTTCTATGAGGTATCTTCACTGAATTATGACGGGACAATTCTTTTTCTGACAGTCCCCCGAAAAAGTCAAAAGGATATTTTCATCAGCAGGCATGAAGGTAACAGATGGGGAAAAGCCGTACCCCTTGAAGGAAAAGTCAATTCTTTGCATAATGAGGTTTTTGCATCCTTGTCTCCTGATGGTCACATCCTTTATTTTGTCAGCGATCGCAGTGGTGGTCCGGGATCTCTGGATATCTTCACGGCTACCCTATCTTCCGAAAGGAAATGGGACAACATCGAACCTTTGCCCGGTCCCATTAATACGCCTTATGATGAACAATCAGCGATTCTTACTCCCGACGGAAAAAAATTGTTTTTCAGCTCTAACGGCCACCCCGGCATGGGTGGTTTTGACGTTTTTGTCAGCAAATATGAAAACGGAGCCTGGCAGGAACCTGTCAACCTTGGTTATCCTCTCAATACTACAGATGACGATCTTTATTTTAGTCCGCTGGACCATGGATTCAAAGGATATATTACTCGCCGGTTCATTGAAAAAGAAATAAAATCCTACATAGCTTCTGTCGAATTTTTCTCACCTGAACACCCCCGGCCGGTTGCTCTCTCCGGCAACCTCATTCTGCCTCCCAACCAGATTCTTCCCGCTGATATTAAAATAAATATTAAAGATATCACCGGGAAAGTTACTACTTTGACACCTTATATTTCCAAGGACGGAACATTTTACACAAAACTCCCTGCCGGTACCTACCGGATCACCGTGAACGGAAAAGGAATCACTCCTTATTCCAGGATGATAGTCCTGCAAAAAGAAGACCGGGTAAAGAATCTGGAAATCCCATTGACATATACAGCTCCGGAACAAAGAGTAAATAAGGAGATGTATATTATTTCTCCTGTATACTTTGATTTTAATAAATTCACACTTACCTCTTCAGCCAGGTTAAAGTTGGATAAGATGGCTGACATTCTCAAAGTACTCCCAAATGTTCAGGTTTCTATTGAAGGTCATACAGATGCCATCGGTTCTTGCTCATACAACCGGAAACTATCGCTGAAAAGGGCCAATTCCGTTAAGAATCACCTTGTTTCGAGAGGGGTATCATCATCGCGTCTTGTTGTCATCGGATACGGTGAGAGCAGGCCTGTTACCATCAATAAAAACCCCGACGGTACAGACAACCCTACAGGCAGACACTTTAACAGGCGTGTAGAATTTAGCATGAAAGGAAACACGGCAGACCAGATTCAGGTAAAATATAATATTCCTCCCGAGTTGCTCATTAAAAAATAAAAACAATTTGCTTGACCAATTGTTTCGCGGGAAGAAAAATATTTTATCAGATATTATTAGTATTTTTACATTAATTTTTTAAATTCGACTAAATAAACCATCCATGAAATTTCTGTCAGGTTTACTATTCATTATTATTGCTGGTTTTTTTTCTGTTGTCAAAGCTCAGGAGAAAATCGATCCGGAAACTCTTTACAATGACGGAAATTATTTCTTTTTTAGAGAAGATTACCAGGAAGCCTTGTTTGATTATTTGAAACTCATTGGTACCAAATACGAAAATGCAAATTTGTATTACAAGATCGGATACTGTTACATCCACACCCTCGGAGAGGAAACCAAGGCAATTCCGTACCTCGAGAAGGCCATAAAAGATATAAACCCCAAGTATAAAAAAAGATCCCCAAAAGAAACAAAAGCTCCCGAGCATGCATTGTTTTATCTTGGAAATGCTTATCGGATGAACAACGAACTGGACAAAGCCCTTGAAACCTATCAAAAATTCAAGTCCCTGCCTGATTTTGATGATAAATACAATCGAAATATTGTGGATAATGAGATCAAGGCCTGTGAAAAGGCCAAGATCATTCAGGACATACCCGTACAAATTGAGGAACATAATCTAGGCCAGCCCATCAACACAGGAACCAATAACTATTATCCTGTATTATCGAGAGACGAAAGCACGATTTTCTTTATGACCGAACTAAAATTCTACAATGCTATTTTCATGTCACGCCGTGAAGGAGGAAAATGGACAGTACCCATCAACATCACACCCCAGGTAGAATCCGATGGAGATGCTTATCCTTCAGATATCTCTGCTGATAAAAAGACACTATACCTGATCAAAGGGAGAGGTAATGACAGGGATATTTACATTAGCAAATGGAAAGATGGCATGTGGACCAAAATGATCAGACTCAGCGATCAGATAAATTCAGGTAGGGCGGAAGCCCATGCCAGTCTCTCTCCCGATAACAAAACATTGTTTTTCTCCAGCAACCGGCGGGGAGGATATGGGAAACTCGACATCTACCTGTCCCGTCTTTCTTCTTCCGGAGAATGGGGTCCTCCCGAGAACATGGGAAAAACCATAAATACCCCTTTTAATGAGGATGCGCCTTATCTTTCCGATGACAAGAAACGAATTTATTTTGTCTCGGAAGGACATTACAACATGGGCGGATATGACATATTTTATTCCGAAAAGAAGAACAACGGCTGGAACACTCCCGCCAATATAGGATTTCCTATAAATACAACCCGCGACAATAATTACTTTTTCCCCGTCAGGAACGGTTTGGCTGGTTATCTTTCCAGAATAACCCCTGAAGGATATGGGAAAAAAGATATTTACAGAATCGAAATCCTGCCGTCTAAAAAAAATCAATTTAGTATATTCGAAGGCAAGATAGATATGCATGGCTTGAATGTCGACTGGGACAAAGGTTTTGAGATTCTTATCAAAGATAAAGGAACGGGAGATATTGCAATCAGAGTGATATATGATCCCAGAACAAAAACATTCAGATACTATTCTTATTCTGGTAATTACTTATACGAATATAAACCCGACGATGATTCCAAGTAAAATGATGGTGGGAGACGGTTTGTATATATCATCCGGTTAAAATCTCAAGCTTATGAAACATTATTATGTGTTATCCAGAGTTTTCTTCTTTGCAATGTTGCTTCTTATTATGAATGAGACCTCAAGTCCCCTTGGAGCACAGAGTAAATCGGAGTTAAAAGATTTCTTTGTTCAGGCAGAGTCTCATTTTCTTTATGGAGAATATGAACTGGCAACTCCTTTATACCTGATCCTTTATGAAAGCATGCCGGACAATGCCAATATTGCGTATAAGATCGGGGTTTGTTACCTGAATACCCCGTATGAGAAAGACAAAGCCATCCCTTACCTCGAAAAAGCCTCCCGGAATGCCAGTTATGACGCCAAAGAAGATCAATTTTCAGAATCCAGGGCCCCACTGGATGTGTTCTTTCAACTGGGCAATGCCTACCGTATTAACAATCAACTGGATAAAGCCATCGAAAAATATAAATATTTCAAAAAACAGTTATCCTCTGAAAACAAAATGGTCAATGAAGACTTTGTGGACCAGCAGATCCTTGCCTGCAAAAATGCAGAAAAACTAATGGGAAATCCTCTGAAAATTAGGAAAACCAATCTGGGAGATACTATCAATATTTCTTCTGTCAACCTGAACCCTGTGATCTCAGGAGATGGAAACACACTGGCTTTCACTGCCCATTTCGGGGAAGATATGGTTGTCTATTATACAAAGAGAATACATGGGCAATGGATGGTCCCTGTGGATATTACTACAGAAATAGGTTCAGAGAAAGATTGTTCCACCTCCTGCCTGAATTACGACGGAACTGAACTCTACCTTTACAAAATAGACAACTTTGTCGGAAACATTTACATATCCACTTTTGATGGAAACCAGTGGTCAAAGATCAAAAAACTGAATAAGAATATCAATACGAAATTTTATGAATCCCATGCTTCTATCAGCAAAGACGGGACAACATTGTATTTTACGAGCAACCGTGAAGGAGGCTTTGGGAAATTAGACATTTACGTATCCCATCGCGAAAAAGGAGGTGATTGGGGTTCGGCAAAAAACCTCGGTCCGGTGATAAATACAAAATATAACGAAAACAGCCCTTTTATTTCCATGAATGATTCCCTGTTGTTCTTTTCGTCCGAAGGTCATTTCAATATGGGAGGCTATGATATTTTTGTTTCGAAACGCAAAGGTGACAGATGGAAAAAACCGGACAATATCGGTTATCCCGTCAGCACCACTGACGAAGATTTCTTTTTCCAACCATACAGAAATGGAAAATCCGGTTATATCTCCCTGCTGAACGGTTATAAGAAAATGAATATTTTCCGTCTGGATTTTTTGGGGAAAGCTGAAGAAAGTCCTCTTTTCGATGTCATGGGAATCGTACGTGTCAATGACTCTATCAACCCTTTGCTTAACTCCAATGTCAGGATTCGAATCATTGACATTAACTCACTGGATACTACAGATATCGGAGTGCCTGCTTACAACAGCGGCTGGTATTATTTCCATATTCCGGCCGGTACTTACCGGATTGACTGTAACGGAAAAGGCATTCTTTCTTTTCAGGATACTTTGGTAATTACGAAAGAAGCTCCTTCTCTGAAAATAGTCCGCAACATCAATCTGGCCAAAGACACCTCCTGGACACCTGAAAAGCAACGGGTACAAAGATCTGATACTACTACCTCAGATACCTTTAAGGTTGTAACCAATGTAATGATTAAGAATCCGGATTACGTTGATAAACAAGGACGAAAAGTCTTGTATTATACCGTTCAGGTGATGGCTCTCCTGAACCCTGTTGATGTTTCCTATTTCAAAAATCTCCAGGGAGTGGTTATCCTCCATGGAAAAGACGCTTTCTACCGGTACACGGTTGGTCAGTTTAAAACCCTGAAAGAAGCGGAAAAGGTCAAGAAAAGAATATTGAAAAAAGGATACCTGGACGTTTTCGTAAAGAAAGTATATAATGATTCCGAAGATAAACCTGCAGGATGAAACACGAAAACAACTTTCGATTGGAAAACGATCAGATCCTTCTCCGTGCTTTGGAACCGGAAGATCTCGAGTTGCTTTACAAATGGGAAAATGACCCTGAGATATGGACGGTCAGCAATACCCTGACCCCTATCTCCCGTTTCGTACTGAAACAATATATTGAAAATTCCCATCTCGATATATTCCAATTGGGTCAGGTCCGCTTTATGATAGACCGAAAACCTGTTGCCCCCGATCCGACTGTCAAAACCATCGGAACCATAGATCTTTTCGATTTTGACCCACAGAACATGAGGGTTGGCGTCGGGATTCTGATCAAAGAAGAAGAAGAAAGAAAGAAAGGTTATGCAGGCCAGTCCCTGGATGTTATTATCGAATACTGTTTCTCCGTATTACTGTTGCACCAGGTTTATTGCAATATTCCGGCCGGAAATATTCAAAGCATCCGTTTATTCCAATCGAAAGGTTTTATCGAAACCGGCCGCAAGATAGACTGGCTGAGAAAAGCACAAACATGGGAGGATGAGCTGATCTTTCAACTTATAAAGTCTCCTTCTGAGATGGTCTTATAATCCGGGATATCCTCCAGAAAACGGTAAGTGCCCAAATCATAATCCATTTCACAGCAATAATGGACCAGACCGTTGGTAACTACCAGAAAAGGCACCCGATAACGAAGGTTATATCGGGCAACCTGCTCAAACACTTTATCTGTCACAGGCACCTCAGGGGCTTTGCATTCCACAATCATCCGGGGCTTCCCATCATTAGAAAACACCAGAATATCACTCCGCATGGAAAGTTTGTTCCAGACAAATTCCTTTTCCACCTGCATCAGAGATAAAGGATACTCTTTCACCCTATTCAGAAAAATCAGGAAATTCTGCCTTACCCACTCCTCAGATGTAAGTCTCACATACTTTTTTCTCACCGGATCAAAAACAAAAAGTTTTCCTTCCTGTGATCTTACAGGGATTCTAAACTCCGGAAGATTAAGATTCGTTATCAACGATTGAAATTTTGTATCTTAGCAAAGTTAAAAAAAGTTAGTAGTTCTGAGTTAGTGGTTCTGAGCTAGTGTTTAATATCCATGAACATGGGGTATGATAAAATAAAATGATGGTAGGTATTTAATACATATAATGATGAAAACGAAAGACGAGATAGTACAAGACTGGTTACCAAGATATACGGATAACACGTTGGAAGCCTTTGGAGAATACATCCTGCTTACCAATTTTTATTCATATATTGATTTGTTCTCGCAATGGCATCAGGTACCTGTTACCGGACAAACATCCAACATGCCTAATGCCACCCATAACGGAGTCACTATCATTGATTTCGGTATGGGTAGCCCCAATGCTGCCACTATTATGGACTTACTAACGGCGATCATGCCCAAAGCGGTTTTGTTTCTGGGAAAATGTGGCGGTCTTAAAAAGAAAAATAAACTGGGTGATTTGATCCTTCCCATAGCTGCTATTCGCAGTGAAGGAACTTCTGACGATTATCTCCTTCCGGAAATACCGGCACTGCCTGCTTTTAATCTCCAAAGAGCCGTTTCCAGCTCTATTCTGGAGCATGGCAGGGACTACTGGACAGGAACCGTCTATACAACCAATCGCAGGGTATGGGAATATGACGAAAATTTCAAGAAATATCTTGTCAGGACGCGTGCCATGGCCATTGACATGGAAACTGCCACAATCTTTACCGTAGGATTTGCTAATGAAATACCGACAGGTGCCCTTTTGCTGGTTTCCGATCAGCCGATGATCTCAGAAGGAATAAAAACAAGAGAAACAGACAAATACGTTGACGATAAGTTTCTGGACGATCATCTGAAAATAGGTTACAATGCTTTGATTGACCTGAAAAACAACGGAATATCCGTCAAGCACCTGCGGTTCTAAGCAATTAATTTCCCTATTATGTCATCAGCCACTCAGATCATAGAAGATATTAAAAAAGGAAAACTCTATCCCGTTTATTTTCTTTGCGGAGAGGAACCTTATTATATTGATATAATCTCCGATTATATTGAAAAGAACGTTCTCTCAGAGGATGAGAAAGCTTTTAACCTGCAAATATTTTACGGGAAAGACAGCAACCCTTTAACGATCATAGAGACAGCCAGAAGATTTCCCATGATGGCCAGCTGTCAGGTTGTCATTGTTAAGGAAGCCCAGGAAATCAACAAAACAGACCCTCTTACGGATTATATAAAACAACCTTCTCCTACCACTATCCTGGTACTGAATTACAAATATAAAAAGCTGGATAAAAGGACCAGGTTTTATCAAGCTATCTCCAAGACCCAAACATGCCTGTATTTTGAATCAAAGAAATTATACGATAATCAGATACCGGACTGGATCATAACATATGCATCCCGGAAAAACCTTTCCATGGATTATAATTCTGCTTTGCTTATTACAGAACATATTGGTAACGAGTTGTCCAACATTGTCAATGAGTTGGACAAGCTGGCCATTACACTACCGGAAGGAACAAAACGGATCACTCCCGAACATATTGAAAAGTATATAGGTTTCAGCAAGGATTATAACAATATTGAACTGCAAAAAGCCATCATCAACAGGGATGTTCTAAAAGCCAATCGGATCGTTTTTTACTTTTGCAAAAACAGCAAAGACCATCCCATCCAACTAACGGTATCCTATTTATACTTTTTCTTTTCCAAGTTGCTGGCGTATCTCAGTGTAAAAAAACTTCCCCGTACCAAAATTGCCGAAATCCTGAAAACCAAGGAGTTCTTTCTGAAAGATTATGAAAAAGCAGCACAAAGTTTTACTTATTACAAAATAATAGAGATCATTTCCTTATTACGTGAAACAGATGCACGGTCGAAAGGGATAGGAAATATCACGGCTACAAGCTGTGATCTCCTCAAAGAACTGGTATTTAAAATTTTGCACTAACACTGATTCCATGACCATTGCTATAATTATTTTGACGACCATTGTTTCGGTATATGCTTTCAACAAATCTGATCTTTTTTACAAGCTTACCCTGAATCCTTATTTTATTTTCAGAAACAAGGAATATTGGCGAATATTTACGCATGGATTCATTCATGCAGACTGGGTTCATCTCGGGGTAAACATGTTTGTTTTGTTTTCTTTCGGTATTTTCAATGAAAAATACTTAAAAGAGCTTAGCACACACGGTTATATCCGATATCCGTTGCTCAACTTTCTTATTTTATATGCCGGAGGTATACTTTTTTCCGCAATTCCTACACTTTTCAGACACAGAAACAATGTTTCGTATAATTCGGTCGGGGCATCTGGAGCAGTTTCTGCAGTTGTTTTCACCAGCATCTTCTTTCAACCGAAAAGCCTGATCTATTTTTATTTCATCCCCATGCCTGCAATTGTTTTCGGGATACTGTACCTGCTCTATTCACAGTTCATGGCGAAAAAAAGCGATCAGAACATCAACCACGAAGCACACTTTGCCGGCGCGCTTTTCGGTTTCTTTTATCCTGTACTGATGAATCCCGCCCTAATCCGGTTATTTTTTGCACAGATGGGCTTAATTTAATCCGGGGTTTTCCGGAAAATCAGCCCACAGCTTATATTTCTTTCCCAGGTCACGCAAGACTTTTTTCCATATCTCCTGATCGTTCCCCATCATAATCTGATTCACCCTCAATTTGGCGATCACCCAGGAATTCTCAGATAATTCCCTCTCAAGCTGGCCGGCATCCCATCCGGAATAACCGATAAAGAATCTCAAATTGTTCCGGGTTGCCACTCCCTGTTCGATAAGCTTCTTCAGTCTTTCAAAATCCCCTCCCCAATATATTTCGCTAAAAATAGATTTACTGTCCGGAAGAAGATCCCCAAGCGTATGAATGTAATGAAGTGTATTGGTGGATACCGGACCACCCAAATACACAGGGATGTCCGCTTCAGGAAAATCCTTTACCAGCTTACTGACTGCCATATTTACAGGTTTGTTCAAAACAAATCCCAATGCCCCCTCGTTGCCATATTCAGCCAACAATACGATCGACCTTTTAAAATACTCATCTCTCAGAAAAGGTTCTGATATCAATACCTTACCTTTTCCCGGGATCGTATCTTTTTTTTCAACCGAAAAAAAATCAAATGGCACAATCATACCTTTTTTCACTTTAATAACAAAGTTAATCAAAACCTTCCAACATGATGTCACCAATATCATGCCAAAAACATATTTTTATACCGTCTTTCATGCATTTTACTTTGTAGAAATCTGAAATAATCATTAAGTTTGCACCTAAACAAGCTATAACATGACCAGGTATTTTTGGGGAGGAGTAGTAATCATCTTTATATTTTTTTCTTCCTGTACTTCGCAAAAACAGCTTATTTATCTTCAGGATGTTGATACTTTAAAAGCTCCGGAGGTCTCTAAACAACGTACGCCCGACTATAAGATCCAGAAGAGCGATATTTTGTATATCCGGATCATGAGCATAGACCCTGATATTAATCAGGTCTATAATCCCAATATGAGTCAGAACCAGCAGAATCTTTTTAATAACGATCAGAGTTTTTACATTTATGGTTATTCGGTAAATGACTCCGGATATGTAACCGTGCCATTTATAGGGGATGTAAAAGTGGCCGGTCTGACTGTGGAAGAGGCCAGGAATGCCATTCAGGTACAAACCAATAAAGTATTGAAACATGCTACTGTAGATGTAAAACTGGTCAGTTTCAAATACTCAGTGCTGGGCGAAGTAAATAAACCCGGCACTTATGCCAATTTCAACAATCAACTGACGGTATTGGAGGCCATATCCCGTGCAGGCGACATTACCGATTACGGAAACAGGAAGCGGGTGTTGGTATTACGGCCGGGAGAGACAAAATCTACAGTTTACCGCATAGATCTGACCAATTCCAAATTTCTCACCTCCGATGCATTCTTTCTTTTACCCAATGATATCGTTTATGTTGAACCGATCAAAAGTAAACCATTCCGAATCAATATCCCTATTTTCAGTCTGCTCCTCTCCAGTGTCTCTACACTGATTCTTGTATTATCTTTTATTAAATAATTTATGGAAACGACACCTCCAGAATATCCTTTTATACAAGAAGAAAATATCGATCTTAAAAAATTCCTCTTTAAGATATTATACAACTGGTATTGGTTCGCAATTGCAATGTTTTTTGCCCTGACCATTGCATACCTTGTAAACCGGTATGCCGACCCGATATACAGTGTCACTTCCACCATTATTGTCCGGGACGATACAAAGGCAGGAAAAGGACAATTGTCCGGATACGAAAATCTCATCGAAGGAATGGATATCTTCCGAAGCAAAAAAAATATTTACAATGAAATGGGAATTCTGCAGTCTTTCTCCCTTACCTATAATACTCTTTCCGAACTTAAGGATTTCGAAATCACTTATGTGCTGGTGGGACGAAGAGGAATAAAAGAATCACCCCTTTACAACCGCTCTCCTTTCGTTGTTGAGATTGATACTTCCCATGTACAAATGAGAGGACATCGTGTAAATGTCTTCCTGATGTCCAAAGATAAGTATAGACTGACCATTGACGAAGGGATGAACATTGATACTATTTTGCATTACGGGGACCCATTCATTAATGAAAGTTTTTCTTTTAGGCTCTTTCTCAGAAACCCGGAAACATTCGATCCCGAAGAACAATTATCAAACAAATATTATTTTGTCATCAATGACCTCAAAGCCCTAACCAACCAATATAAGGGAAAGCTTAACATCACGGTGAATGATAAAAAGGGATCTATTCTGATTCTGACTACGCAAGGACAGGTTGCCCAGCAGGAATGTGATTACCTAAATAAACTGGGCGAGGTTTATATTCGTTCGGGGTTGGAAGAAAAGAACAGGATAGCCACCAATACCATCAAATTTATTGATGAGCAATTGAAGAATATCGTTGATTCTCTCAGAAAAGCGGAAATAAATCTGGAAAACTTCCGGATAAAAAACGATATCATTGACATCAGCAAGGAAGGTATGGCCATTTATGATAAAATCAGTGAATTCCAATCACAAAAAGCCGTTTTGGAGATCCAGAAGAATTATTATCAATACGTCTTGAAATTCCTTGAAAAATCGGTCAATGTCAGTGATATGGTAGCACCGAGTGTGGCAGGCATCACCGATCCGGTACTGATCTCTCTGATTCAGCAGTTGATTGAACTGTACAGTCAGAAAACCAATTTACAATTAACGACCCAACCCAATTCACCAGGACTGAGATTGATCAATCAAAAAATATATGAAACACGTAAACTTTTGGTGGATAATGTCAAAAGCCTGATCCATTCTACCGAGTTGAGTTTAAATGATATTAATAAGAATATAGATGTCCTGACGGTTCAGATCAAGAAGCTTCCCATAAAAGAACGACAATTGCTGGGCATTGAACGGGTTTACAACATAGCCAATCAGATATACACCTACCTGTTGGAGAAAAGGGCCGAAGCCGGTATTGCCAAAGCTTCCAATGTGTCTGACAACAAGATACTGGATATTGCACAACCGGAAAATGCCACCAAAGTAAAACCCAAAACCTCACTGAATTATATGATCGCTTTGGTGTTAGGTTTTATCGTCCCTTTGACCATCCTGTTACTACTTGAGTATTTCAACAACAAGATTATTGACAAAAAAGACATAGAATCCAAAACCCAGGTACCGATCCTTGGAACCATCGGGCATAATACAACGGAAGATAATATCCCTGTTCTTACCCACCCCAAGTCAGCGATGGCAGAATCATTCCGGGCTTTACGGACCAATCTGCAGTACAAGCTGAACGAAAAAAACCAAAAGATCATTATGGTTACATCCACAATCAGTGGGGAAGGAAAAACTTTTGCAGCCGAAAACCTAGGTGTTATCATTGCCATGTCTGGCAAGAAAACCCTTCTCGCCAGTTTCGACCTAAGAAAACCCAAGATACATCGTGATTTTCAGCTTAACAATGAAATCGGCATAAGCTCCTACCTGGCTAACCAACACAGCTATGAAGAAATAATCCGTGAAACGGATATTGAAAACCTGTTTATAGCTACTTCCGGCATAATACCTCCGAATCCCGCTGAATTGTTGGAAAATCCGCGAACAAAAGATTTTTTCTTACAGGCTAAAAAAGATTTTGATTATATCATTGTTGATACACCTCCTTTGGCTATCGTCACCGATACGCTGCTATTGATTCCATATTCCGATACGATCCTATTTCTGGTCAGACAAAACTATTCCAGCAAGGATGTTATTCCCTATCTCGACGACCTGTATGAAAAACAGAAACTGAAAAAACTGGGTATATTGGTTAACGATATCAAACTATCCAGTTACTACGGATACAGCTACGGTTATGGTTATGGCTATGGGTACGGTTATCACTTCGGTTATGGATACAGTTACGGATATGGCCAGGGCTATTATGAAGAGGAAGATATTCAAAAGTCATTGTTACGGAAGGTCTTTCATTTCCTTTTTCATAAATAACGCAGGAGCATGAGCCAACCAGCAAGTAAAAAAGAACCCACTCTCTTTCAGGCATCGCTTCCTTTGCTTTTCCTTATTATTTTTCTCTATCTGAATGTCAGGTTCTTTAAAGACACATTATCCGGATCCAACCAGATGGCTTTGATGCTGGCAGCTGCTATTGCCGGACTTGTCGCTTACAGTACAGGGGTGAGGTGGAAAGAAATGGAGACCAGTATTGTTCGAAGCATCAGTTCGGCAATGCCCGCTATCCTGATACTGTTTCTGATCGGAGCCCTGGCAGGCACCTGGATGCTTAGTGGCGTGGTACCTACGCTGATTTATTACGGACTGGAGATCTTGAATCCCAAGATCTTCCTTTTTGCCTCAATTACTGTTGCTGCCCTTGTCTCCCTGGCCACGGGAAGTTCATGGTCTACTATCGCTACAATCGGCATCGCGCTAATCGGAATAGGAAGGACACTTGGTATTCCTGACGGTTTGGTGGCCGGATCGATCATCTCAGGCGCATATTTCGGAGACAAGATGTCTCCGCTCTCCGACACAACCAATCTGGCACCCGCCATGGCCGGCACTGATCTGTTTACTCACATACGATATATGATCATCACCACCTGGCCTTCGATCACCCTGGCCATGATTGCTTTTCTTATTATCGGGTTTACCTTGCATTATCCGGTTAATCATACAGAAGTTTCCGATGTTATGGCTGCCCTGAAAGATACATTCTGTATCTCTCCTGTATTGTTGATCGTACCTGTTATACTGATCTATATCATTGTACGTAAAGTTCCGGCTGTACCAGCTCTTTTGTCAGGGGTTTTGTTGGGAGTGATCTTTGCCCTGATCTTCCAGCCGCATGTTGTGCGTCAGGTAGCAGATACAAGCGGAAATTATGCCAGGATAGCTTGGATTGCCAGTATGAAATCCATGTTTGGTCCGGTAGATATACCCACACCCAGCCCTATCGTTACCAAGCTACTAGCCACCCGGGGCATGGCCGGCATGCTGAATACCATCTGGCTGATTCTCTCAGCCATGATCTTCGGTGGCATGATGGAATCCGGCAACTTCCTGATCCGCATAACAAAAAGCATCCTCAGCTTTGTAAATAACACTACTTCACTGGTAACCTCAACCGTAGTCACCTGTATCTTTTTTAATATTACGGCTTCCGACCAGTATATCTCTATCGTTGTTCCGGGCAGGATGTTTGCCAAGACATACCGTAAAAAAGGCTACAAGCCGGAGTTGCTCAGCCGTACTCTGGAAGATGCCGGAACAGTAACTTCTGTCCTGATTCCATGGAATACAGGAGGCGCTACCCAGGCTACTGTTCTGGGTGTCCCGACTTTAACTTACCTTCCTTATGCCTTTTTCAACCTCATCAGTCCGTTTATGAGCATTTTTATTGCTGCGATCAATTACAAGATCAGACGGTTTAACCCTGACGAGAGATGACTCCTGACACCCAGG
>Ga0136651_10000057_pt1 | contig 49673 bp, 37 predicted proteins | sample Mar14236cmmetaG_FD_94867 | JGI IMG/M metagenome (GOLD analysis project Ga0136651, IMG submission 94867) | Marine hydrothermal vent microbial communities from Guaymas Basin, Gulf of California to study Microbial Dark Matter (Phase II) - Marker... ... | reverse complement strand
CCCTATTTCACATCCCTGCCGGTTTCCTCTCAGATCGAATAGGACGCAGGCAGCTGATGTGGGCAGCCTGGGGTATGGGCGTGATAACTACCGGGATCATGGCCGCAGCCAGATCTCTGGTTGTATTCTCGATCGGCATCATTCTCTATTCAGTAACAGTATTTGTGATTGCCCCTCTGAACAGTTATATCACTGCGGCCCGGGGCAAGTTAAGCGTTGAACAGGTGCTGACCACCAACAATGCAGCATTTTCCCTGGGTGGAATTGCAGGTCCCCTGATCGGGGGGTCACTAGCAGAAGGGTTGGGTATCAGGTCGATCTACTTTTTTGCATTTGGCTGTTTTGTCATCTCATCAATAATCATCATGTTCATAAAACCTCAACCAACAGAAGTTAAACTTAAAAATCCTGCCGGGGATCTGCTCAAGAACAAGAGGTTCATCTCTTTCTTACCTGTTATCTTGATGGTCTATTTTGCACTATTCTTCCCTCAGCCGCTGGCTCCCAATTTCCTGAAAAATCAGCGTTTCATATCTCTGCAAACAATTGGAACCCTTGGGGCTATCACAAACCTGGGTAATGTGCTGATCAATTTGTTGTTTGGTTTACTGCCTCCTCAGGCCGGCCTGATCCTGGGACAGTTATTTGTGGGAATATTTGTAGCTCTGGTTTGGCGATTTACCCAAATGCCGATCCTTGTCCTGGCTTATTTCCTATTGGGAGGATACCGGGCCACGCGCTCCTTGCTGATAGCCCAGGTTGAAAAACTGGTCCAACCAGCGAATCTTGGATTGGCTTATGGTGTTATAGAAACTGTAACCGGGATTGCCCTGATTGCTGCTCCCCCGATCGCCGGCGCCCTCTATTCTAAGAATCCCGATTCCGTATTCGGCTTCACACTGATATTAATTATTCCCGCTATATTATTCACCTTACTTTGGAGAAAATTTTTATGGAAACCTTTATAGATCTTTTTCTTCCAGTCTCAATCTGGTTTCAAAGCACACCCGAATGGCTAGCGAAGATCTTCCAGGGGATCACCTTCTTTGGTGATACAGAATTCTATATATTGGTCATGCCGGCCTTATTCTGGTGTATCAATACTGCCCTCGGTATCAGGATCGGGGTCATGCTACTGGTCGGTGGTAGTATCAACAGCATCCTAAAATTCACCTTTCAATGGCCTCGCCCCTTTTGGGTATCTCCGGAAGTGGCCTCCATGGTTGAAGCTACCGGATTTGGATTCCCTTCAGGCCATGCTCAGAATGCTGCTGGCATTTGGGGGTTGGTGGCAGTTTCAGTCCGAAAAAATTGGATCCGCTGGAGTGCCCTGGCTGCCATTTTACTGATTGGTCTATCGAGAATCGTTTTGGGCGTCCACTTCACTCATGATGTACTGGTTGGCTGGCTGGTGGGTGGCCTGTTACTGTGGTTGTTCATGAAGCTGGAGGAACCGGTCACAGCCTGGTTCAAGCGGAATTCGATCGGCATCCAGATACTTGCGCTCATAATCATCACAGCTATATTCTTGATTGTCGCAGCTCTGCTTGTATCTCCATTTAACCCTCCTCCACCCCCCCCCGGTGCCGATAATACCTATAATTATAACGGGCTGCTAAACACGACAGGTTCATTCCTGGGATTGGGTCTTGGGGTCATCCTTTTGAACAAGACCGGCATATTCAGCCATGAAGGTAAAGTCTTGCAGAAGATATTGCGATACGTAGTAGGTATCATAGGTGTGCTGGCTTTATGGAAAGGACTTGGCTCCATATTTCCAGATGAGGTCGACTTAATATCTTACACTCTCCGTTTTTTCCGCTATTTCCTGATCGGATTTTGGATCTCCTACGGAGCCCCCAGGGTCTTCTCTTGGTTGAAATTAACTCCGATCGAATCCCCATAATCCTGACCGCTCTCTATAAAGTATAAAAAAGCCCCTGCTATTGGATGAAGTGCACCCAATAGCAGGGGTTTTTTACTATTGATGATACGAATAAGATTATTCTTCTTCTTTAGTGTTTGCCCCTATTACTTCCTGCGCCAGATGCTTGGGCAGTTCCTGATAATGCGCGAAAGCCATCTCGAACATACCTCGCCCACCTGTCATTGACCGCAGATCAGTTGTATAACGCTGCATTTCAGCCAGCGGTACCATGGCAGAAACCACAGACCGTCCACCCCTGGTATCCATCCCCTGCACACGGGCTCGCCTGGTGTTGAAATCACCCAGAATGTCGCCCATATTATCTTCAGGTACGGTCACCTTGGCTTCCATGATTGGCTCAAGCAGAACGCCCCCGGCGTCCTTGAAAGCCAATTTAAATACCTGGCGAGCCGCAATCTCAAATGCCACAGGTTTGGAATCCACCGGGTGTTCCTTGCCATCAATTACTGCAACCTTGACGTTCACAACCGGGTAGCCAGCCAATACACCTTCTTCCATGACTGTCTTGACACCTTTTTCTATAGCGGGCATATAGTTCTTGGAAATCGCGCCGCCAATCACCTCGTTTACAAACTCAAATCTTTCATCCGGCAGTGGTTCCAACCGCATATGCACTTCACCAAATTGGCCTGATCCACCAGACTGTTTCTTATGGCGGTATTGAGCAAAGCCTTTTCTGCTGATGGTTTCCTGGTATGGGACTTTAGGGATCTGAATATTCAATTCGGTCTGGAAGATATCTTTCGCTTTGCGGATGGCCACATCGATATGCTGTCCACCCATGCCCTCCAATATAGTTTCTTTGGTTGTTTTATCCTGTTTCCAGGAGAGGGTCATATCTTCCTCACATAAACGACTCAAGGTCGGACTGAGTTTGGCGGAGTCCCCTTGAGAAGCTGGAATGACAGCCACACTGTACAGGGCGGTCGGGTAAACAGGGACAGGTAATTTTACGGGATGATTCGCATCTCCCAGAGTATGGCCGGTGGAAGTGACATTCAATTTAGGAACTGCAACGATATCACCGGAATGAACATTTTTGACGTCTTCCTGATGTTTCCCGCGCATGGCATGAATATTTCCAAACCGTTCCTCTTCCTTTTCCTGGCAGTTCCAGACCCTGCTGTCAGAACTCACAGTGCCAGAATAAACCCGGAAGTAGGTGATCTTTCCCACATAGGGATCTGCAGTAGTTTTCCAAACATACCCAGCAAATGGTCCGGTATCTGTACAGGCTAAATCCTCTTCACCCTTGGCTCCCTCTGCTGTAACAGCTGGAATTTCGTCCGGGGCGGGCATTAATTTCACGATTGAATTTAACAAGGGTGCCATACCCACACTTGCTGTACCTGCAGCAACCAAAACTGGAGCGAAGGATCTGGAAACAATACCGTTCTTCAGACCGCTGAAAATCTCATCATCAGATAGAGTTTCACCTTCCAGATATTTCATCAGCAAATCATCATTGCCTTCAGCAGCTGATTCAATGATCTCCATTCGAAGTTCTTCCACCTGGTCTGTAAATTCGGCTGGGATGTCTACCGCTTCTTTGCCATCACCTTTATAAGCTTTGTTCTCCAGAATATCGATCACACCAACGAAATCCGCTTTTTCTCCCCAGGGCAGCTGGAGAGGTAATAGACGCATGGAAGTCATCTGCCTGACAGATTCCAGCGCTTTCTGGAAGTTTGCATTATCACGGTCCATCATATTGATGATCACAAAACGCGGCAATTCAAATTCATCGGCATAATTCCAGGCTATTTCAGTGCCGACTTCAGCACCTGCGACTGAGTCAACCGGAATTAATACGCCATCCACAACTCGCAGGGCGGAAATAACTTCACCCACAAAATCTGAATAACCAGGAGTATCCAGCAAATTGATTTTGGTATCTTTGTACTCCACTGGCAGAACCGAGGTTGAAATTGAGATACCGCGTCGCTGCTCTTCATCCTGGAAGTCAGACACTGTTGTCCCAGCATTTATTTCTCCAAGCCGGGTCAAGGCGCCGCTAAAAAACAGCAGCGATTCCGCCAGCATGGTCTTTCCTGATCCACTGTGCGATGCCAGAGCGATATTGCGAATGTTTTGAGTTGAATATTCTTTCATCGATTAGACCTTCCTAAGAAAATATGATTTTTTCTTTGATCCAGTGCACTCAAAGGCCGTTTTGTACTATACTTGAGTTTTGGACTGGCCCTCTTGTAAATTGCCTACACGATTTTATGACATCATGTCCTCCTTGTCAAAGAAAATCCGGGTGATTTTTGTTCTTATTTCGAAATTCCGCCCAGCAAAGATTGACTTGCCAGGCCATATCATTCAAAAAAGGATTCACTAACTAAACCATCATGCCATCAATATCCATCCAGAATATCGTTAAACAAACATCTGTCATTCAGAATTTGATGACTTTAAGAAAAGTGGCCAGTGCCAGCCAGGCAGGCGATTCTTTTCAGATTTTAACAGCGGATCTAACACAGAATTTCCGTCATTCAGTTGCAGCTATAGATTTGGTCCTTGATCAGCAGGATACAAGTCCCGCTGATCTGGCCATCAGATCCCGCAGGGCATATCAATGGCTAAAACACCTTGACAAACAGGAAAATCTTGAATCACATCTGGATGCGCTGCAAAGGATCAATCTGTTCCTGCCAGCGGTTAAACTTCTCCCAAAATATAAAAGATTTAGAGTTGAATTCATTTTTTTTCATACCAGCGCCTTGTTTCAGATCCAGGGCAAATCTTCTCTGATCCAGATCACAGCCCAGGAAAGTTTGACCTCTGCTCCTGATGCTGTGTTGATCGCCCTGCTCGAAACAGCCCTTGGAAGACCTTCCCAATCAACCCGGCAGCAAATCCGGGAATACACTTTCTCTCCTTATTATCAATCTACCCGGGAACACCTGGAATTTCTGGGGATCCCAAAAGGAAGCTTCGCAAAAGGTTCAGTCCATGACCTGTCAAAAAGTTTTAAACGAGTGAACCTCGCTTATTTTGGTGAGCAGATTTCGGAACCCCATCTGGTCTGGAATAATCGGTTGACAGTTCGCAAATTTGGCCATTATCAATGGGATACAGATACCGTGATGGTTAGCCGAACCCTGGACCAGCGCCGAGTGCCGGAGTTCGTAGTAGACTATGTGATGTATCATGAACTACTGCATAAAAAGCTTGGGGTCCGTTTGGTGAATTCTCGCAGGATGGTACATACCAACATATTTCACCAGGAGGAAGCAAAATTCATCAAGCTTGACGAAGCTCAAAGTTATCTCAATAAGATATCCAGAAAATGAAAATAACCTGATCTAAGGACCAGGTTATTTTTATACCCATGGATTATCTGCCTAAAAGGCTATCCCTCTGATTTCTCCTTATGCTCCCGGACCAGCTCTCTTCTTAGCAGCTTGCCAACATGTGTCTTTGGCAATTCATCCCTGAATTCAATCTCAGTGGGAATCTTGTACTTAGCGATACGGTCTGTACACCACTCTTTCAGCTCTGCTCGATCTAAAGTGGCCCCCTTGGTTAGAACAATCCATGCTTTCACTGTCTCCCCTCGCTTGGGATCTGGAACACCTGCCACACCCACATCCTGGATGGCCGGGTGGTCTTGGAGTACTTCTTCCACTTCCCGGGGCCAGACCTGGAAACCGCCTGGTTTGATAAGCTCTTTCTTGCGATCTACGATGTAGAAATATCCCTGCTCATCCATGCGGGCAATGTCTCCCGTATACAGCCATCCATCCCTGAGCGAATTGCGGGTTTCTGTAGGCATATTATAGTAGCCCTTAAAGACCTGGGGGGCTTTCATTACAAGCTCTCCGATTTCTCCGGGAGCCAGTACTGTGACACCGTCATCAAGGTCAATGATCCGGGCGTCAACATCCGGGAATGGCAAACCGATCGATCCAGTTCGATTTTCACCGAGATTTGGATTACAGTGAGTGGCAGTAGGTGTCTCTGACAGGCCATATCCCTCAAATAAATTGCCGCCTGTTAGTTTTTCAAAAGTCTCTTTGGTTTCTCTTAATAACGGTGCAGATCCAGAGATACAAGCCTTGATCGCGCTGAGATCATATTTTCCTGCTTTAACATCTGCATTATTATTAATCGCGTTGTACAAAGCAGGCACTGCTGGGAAGATCGAAGTTTTGTACTTCTGCATATTGCTCAGCAGATCCTTCAGGTCACGGGGATCTGGGACCATCACCAAAGTGGCACCCACAGCCAGACCATAATTCATCCCTGCGACCATTCCATATACATGGTAAAGAGGAATGGCCATCATTACTACTTCTTCTCCCATCACCGCGGTTCTGATCCAGTACATCATCTGTATGGTGTTGGCAACCAAATTGCGATGCAGGCCAATAGCCGCTTTAGGGATGCCAGTTGTGCCGCCGCTGTACTGGAAGATTGCCGTATCCTCTGGGCCAACATCAACAACTGGCCTTTCTCGACCCTGATACTTGTCCATTAAGTCCGGCAGCCAGATATCATTATCCCTTAAGGTCACCCTGAATCCACCTTTCTTTTCTTTCGCCAAGGTAAAGAGCATACCAAGCAATGGAGGCAGAGTTTCCTTAATATTTGTACAAATTATCTGTTTAATGCCGGTCTCCTTCTGGATACTTTTGACCAACTCATAATAGTTGCTCATCAGGAACACTAATTCCATGCCGGAGTCGTTAGCCTGGTGAATGATCTCTCTTCCGGTATATTGCGGATTAGTGGCAACCACGATCCCGCCGGCTTTCAGGACAGCAAAATAAGCCATTACAAATTGTGGTGTGTTTGGTATCAATATACCGACTCTGTCACCTTTTTTCACACCCAGATCAACCAGAGCAGCAGCAAGCTGGTCTGTGATCTGGCTCATTTCACTGTAGGTGATTTCAGCTCCTTTAAATATGGTACAGGGTTTATCAGGGAATTTTTTTGCTGAGTCTTCTAGAAAATGAAAAATGGGGACAGCCGGGTATGTGAGACTGGTAGGAATACCTTCGTCGTAATGATCATGCCAGGGTCTGTGCTCCATCGGATTCCTCCTCCTTCGACAGGATATGTAGATTGGCTATCTTTTAGTATAACAAATTTAGGACAAGAAGTGTTGAATTTCGTTAAGAATTTCATCATGTGGATCAGCCGAAGCTGAAAACCAGATGATATTTGGGTCATTATCTCGGAACCAGTTGGCCTGCTGCCTGACATACTTGCGGGTTTTGCTTTTTATCTGGCTAACAGCTTCCTCCAATGTGTTCTCCCCGGAGAGGTAAGCTGCCATTTGTTTATAACCGATGGCTGACATAGCGGATGATTCCGGTCTGTATCCTGCATCGAGCAGGGACTTAACTTCAGCTTCCAATCCCTGGTTTAACATCATTTCGATCCGCTGATCGATCCTTTGATATAACTCCTCCCTGGGACGTATCAAACCGATTGACAAGATCCGGTAGGAAGGTCCAACCTTTCCTCTCTGGTCGGAAAATTTCCTCCCTGAGGTCAGGATGACTTCAAGGGCCCGGATTATCCTTCGCAAATTTGGACCATCAATTCTTTCTGCGGAATCTGGATCGAGTTCGGCCAGCCGGGCGCGCATACCATCTATCCCAACTTCATCCGCCCAACGATCCAGGATTTCCCTCAGATCAGGATTGGGTTTTATTTTGGGCAGATCCCAGCCCTCCACAATTGCCTGGACGTACTGGCCAGTCCCGCCAACCAGAAAAGGCAGCCTTCCACGCTGGTGGATTTCCCGGATCACTTCCTGAGCCCGGGATAAATACGTTGCCAAACTCCACTCCTGATCTGGCGTCGCAACATCAATTAAGTGATGCGGAACTTGAGCAAGTTCTTCCCGGGATGGTTTAGCGGTGCCAATGTCCATTCCCCGGTAGAACAACCTCGAATCCGCAGAGACTATTTCCCCCTGGCTTGCCGCTGCCAATCGAATTGCAAGGTCTGTTTTCCCCACAGCTGTAGGGCCGACAATAGCGATCATTGGTTTTTTACTCTCGGTCATAATTCATCACAACATTTTCAAAATGTTCAATATCAGGCGGCTTGCTTACACTCAATCTCTGGATAGCGACCACATCAACCTGCCAGGCATCTCCATATTCCGGTTGATCCTGCAAATATCTATCTATTGCTTTTAACATATGGTCCCATTTTTTCCGCGTGACTGCTTCTTCGGGAAAACCATATTTTTCACTGGTCCGGGTTTTCACTTCTACGAAGACCAGGATCCCTTCCTCGTTAACCTCCTGGAAGGCGATAAGGTCGATCTCACCTACTGGTGTATAAAAATTCCGATCAACGATTGAATAGCCTTTCCGTTTTAGATAGGCGGCAGCGATCTCTTCTCCCCAGCGGCCAACTTCCTTATTAGTCTTCATCACCTTTATCAGCTTTACGATGAGGGTATTTATTTTAGTCTATCATACTGGACCCACTTATTAGACACTCACAATCGCTGACTTAAAGGTAGAATGAAGCTATGGATAATATCAGGAATCATCTACCTGATCTCAACCGGCTCAGTATCACCGTTTCTACGATCTTATTAGCCTACACACTGACCCATTTTATGTCTATCCCTCCCCTGGAAGTGGGATTTTCTATTTTGGGTATCTTTTTCAATTTCCGGATCAATTTCGCTACACTTGTAACCATTCTGGTCGCTGGACTGACCGCATCGGGATCAGCCTGGCTGCTGCAGGATCATCCAGCCAGAGAAGAATTCGAAAATACGATAATCCACTGGCTGCTCCCTTCACTGACCTCACTGGTTTTGATGCTTGCAGTGAATCAGCTTCCGTTCAATGCCATCTGGTGGATTGCCGCAGCCGCAAGCGGTGTGGGATTAATACTGGTTCTTATTGCTGAGTATGTCGTTCTGGATCCATCTAATCGCTTTTTCATACCTGCAGAAATGGGTATCACGGCTCTTTCTATTGTTTTATTTCTTATCCTGGCAATTTCTCTGCATGGTGCTGAAACACGACTCTTCTACAGGGTGCCAGTGCTCAGCGCAGCTGCCCTATTGGTTTATCTGCGAGTAGTTCATCTCCGGCAGAGAGGAGTTTGGGCGATAAATCAAGGCTCAGTTCCATTCCTGCTGATCGGCGAACTTGCAGCCGGTCTTCACTATCTTCCAGTGGGATCGATTGGTTTTGGACTTGCCCTGGCAGGCCCCCTGTATGCATTGATCGAGATCAGCGACGATCTTCCAGATGGGGAGAAGAAAATCCCGTTTGAGAAGATCTTCTGGCCTGGATTGATTTTGATCCTCTCTTGGGGAATTGCTTTTTTCATCTAATTCGTTTCCCTGATGACCTTCTTGTGTTTAATAAAATGTCTGCCAATTAAATTATTTTCAGGAGTTAAGTAATGCCCATCCTTTTACAAATCAGTATTCTTTTGGTTGCTTATGTATTGGGATCTATCCCTTTTGGATTCATTCTAGTAAAAAGCTTCACCGGTAAGGATGTCAGGAATGTCGAGAGCGGCCGCACCGGCGGCACCAACACTATGCGCGCTGCAGGTTTTACACTCGGATTCGTTACATCAATACTGGATATGTTAAAAAGCGCCGCAGCGGTCTGGATCACACGCTATATCTTCCCGGATGGATATTGGCTTCAAGTATTTGCTGGCTTCATTGCGGTGATTGGCCATAATTTCTCTATCTTTTTGCTCCAAAAAGACCAGCAGGGAAAAATCAAGCTTGGAGGAGGCGCAGGGGGGACGCCTGCTATAGGTGCCATCATTGGTTTTTGGTGGCCCAGTTTCTTCATCCTTGTTCCTGCAGGTTACCTGATAGTGATGGTAGTTGGCTACGCATCTCTGGCGACAATCAGTTTACCGCTGATTGGAAGTATTATCCTCTTGATCCGATTTCTGAATGCTGATCAACCCTGGGAATATATTTTTTCCGGATTGTTGTCAGAGATCCTAATAATCTGGGCTCTTCGGCCAAATATTAAACGCCTGATAGATGGAACAGAAAGACTGGTTGGTTTTCGAGCCAAGAAGAAAAAACAGAAAGAATGAACTAAAACAAAAAAGGTCCTGGTTGATTGATACCGGGACCTTTCTTTATTTAATGAGTTGGACTTCAATTAATTAGGAATCAAAACCTTCGGCTCTTCTCCATGGACTTTACGATAGAGATGACGTAAATTCTGTTGATGGATCTCTTCTGCAGCCCCACTTAACAGAATCCGGCTTTTCCCACAATCTTCAATGTCTTTTTCTTTTAAGAATTCTCCTGGGTATTCATCCAAAGCTGCATCCTGAACGATTTGATCAATGATGTCCAGGTAATTGATTCTATCCTTGATGCTGGAAATCACTTCTCCTCGCAGGATCACTTCTCCGTGCCCCTGGACTACATTTTCTATGGTCATGGATTCTATCTTGTTCAGTGATTCACGCATGGTCTGAGAATCACCATCAACAATATGGGGAATAGGCATCCAGACATCCCCAGCAAACAAGACTTCATCTTCAACGATATAAACCCCGATTCCGTCAGGGCTGTGCCCCGGCAGTTCGATAAATCTCAAGGTTTTATTCCCAACGATCAATTCCAGAACTCCCGTATCAAGGGTTAGATGCGGTAAAACGATCTGGGTTTTCTTGAATACCGAATCCATTTCTATGGCAGTTTGTAGTGAGGCGGCACCGAATTTCTCTAGGTACTGCCTGCAAAGACCATGACTGAGAACATACGCACCAGGGAAAAAGCAATTTCCCCAGCTATGATCAGCGTGGTAATGGGTATTGATCACATAAAGTACTTTCCGATGTAATTCATCTTCAATGAATTCTCTGATAGCCAGGGTTTCTTCAGGAAAAGCGAGGGTGTCAATCACTACAGCCCAATCCTGACCAATCACCGCTCCAGCATTAACCTGGGCGTAAATATCGCTTTGGAATGTATAAACATCATCTGCAACCCGTTCCCGGTGAATCATAGGCATTTTACCTTCCCGAATGAATAATTTTATCGAAAACCAGTTATTTTCCCGTCTGTAATAACCCAAAGAATAGCATATTCACTGGGTGAAAGTCAAGAAATTTTAAGGTTCGAAAACAGGAACTGCAAATCTTGTAATTTCTGCACTGGAAAGAAGATCACAGCGCTGTCATAAATCCTCCATCCTGTTGACGCCCTGTCTATCTGCAGGTATAATGCTGAAAATTGAAAAAACGACCAATAACCGGGTAGAGTACAGGGAAAATCGCTACTAGAGATGGGAGGCCATCGGCTGAAAGTCGCCCTCAGCGTAACCTCTGGAATGTCCCCCGGTTGGTCTGCCGAAGAAATTTGATCCCAAAGAGTAGAACGGCACGGGTAAGCCCGATACAGCGAAATCCTGTTCATCGAACCAGGAATTGAGCGTGTGTGTTCAAAGGACACACAAAACGAGGTGGTACCGCGGAAAGCATAAAACCTTTTCGTCCTCAGGGATGAAAGGTTTTTTTATTTAATATGGACAGGAATATTTTTGGTATTTGATTTGAAACTGGTTTTGATCAATTACAGGATGGTGATAGATATGCTTCCAACAAAATACGACTACAAATCCGCTGAAGCGCGGCTCTACAAATTCTGGGAAGAGAATGGATACTTCAAACCCACTAATGACCCTAATCTTCCCGGCCATGATCCCACGAAAAAACCCTATGTTATCAGCATTCCGCCACCCAATGTTACCGGAGTCCTTCACCTGGGCCATGTCCTGTTTGTAACCCTGGAAGACCTGATGATTCGCCATCAGCGCATGAAGGGTGTGCCCTCCCTGTGGGTACCCGGGACTGATCATGCCGGGATCGCCACCCAGCTTCAGGTGGAAATGAAGCTTAAAAATGAAGGCACCAGCCGCGAGGAAGTTGGACGGAACTCCTTCCTTGAAGAAACGTGGGCCTGGAAGGAAGAACATGGGGGAAGGATAGTGGAACAGATCCGCCGCCTCGGTGCGTCGTGTGATTGGAGCCGGGAAAGATTCACCCTGGATAACGGGCTCTCCCGGGCCGTCCGGGAAGCTTTTGTGCATCTGTATGAAAAAGGATTGATCTATCGGGGTCCGCGCCTGATCAACTGGTCCCCCACCCTGCAAACCGCAGTTTCCGATCTTGAAGTGGAACATGCCGAGGAACAAGGAAAACTGTATTACTTCAAATATCAACTGGCTGATGACCCGGAGAACTTCATTCCCGTTGCTACAACTCGCCCAGAAACCATATTGGCAGATACCGCTGTGGCTGTCCATCCTGCTGATGACAGGTATAAAGACTATATCGGTAAAATGGTGCTTGTACCTATCCTAGGACGTGAGATTCCTGTGATCGGGGATGAGTATGTCAGTGTTGAGTTCGGTACTGGAGCTTTAAAGATCACTCCCGGGCATGATCCCAATGACTACGAGATCGGTTTGCGCCACAACCTGGAACTTCTATCCATGCTGGATAAAAAGGCCTGTGTGACAGAAATTGGTGGGCCCTACCAAGGTCAGGATCGTTTTGAAGCCCGGAAGAACCTCTGGCAGGATATGAAGGATGCCGGGTTAGTGATCAAGGAAGAGGACTATCTGCACCAGGTCCCAAGAGCACAGCGTGGTGGTGAGATCATCGAACCCATGATCTCCACTCAATGGTTTGTGGAAATAAACCCGTTGGCTGAAAAAGCGCTTAAGGCTGTTCGGGAAGGTGATGTGGAGATCATTCCCGAGCGTTTCAAAAAGGTCTATTACAACTGGATGGAGAATATCCATGACTGGTGCATCAGTCGCCAATTATGGTGGGGACATCGCATTCCTGTCTGGTATTGTGATGAGTGTGGTGAACTGACTGTCACCAGGCAGGATCCAACTGCCTGCCAGGCTTGCGGCAGTAATAATATCCACCAGGATCCTGATGTGCTTGACACCTGGTTCTCTTCTGCGTTATGGCCATTCTCGACCCTGGGCTGGCCGGACGAAACCCCAGACCTGAACTATTTCTTTCCAACAACCATGATGGAAACTGGACATGACATCCTGTTCTTCTGGGTGGCAAGAATGATTATGTTCAGTCTCGAACTAACCGGGAAAGTCCCCTTTGAGATTGTTTATCTGCACGGCCTGGTGATGGATGAACACGGCCAGAAGATGAGCAAATCTAAAGGAAACGTGATTGATCCAATTGATGTCATGAATGATATGGGAACAGATGCCGTGCGTTTTACCATGCTAGTAGGATCCACACCGGGACTCAACACTAACCTCAGCCTCCCCAAAGTGGAAGCCAACCGGAATTTTGCCAACAAGATCTGGAACGCCGGACGGTTCGTTCTTGGAAACCTGGAAAATGCTCCTCTGGTTCCCCAGGCTGGTCCGGATTGGACCCTGGCGGATTCCTGGATCTGGGCCCGAATGCAAAAGCTGATCCGGGATGTGGATCGTCTCTTCAACAATCACCAATATGGTGAGGCCGGACGGTATATCTATGATTTTTTCTGGGGAGAATATGCGGATTGGTACCTTGAGATATCTAAAAGCCAGATCGCTGAAGGCGGTGACCGCGCATTCTACACAATTGAAACCTTAATCAAGGTTCTCGATCTGTGCATGCGATTGCTCCATCCCTTCACTCCCTATATCACAGAAGAACTCTGGCAGCATCTTAAAGATGCAGTCCAAGATTCTCCCATCAAGGATCGGATGCCGGATTGGCAAGAGGCCTTAATGATCTCATCCTGGCCTGAACCACGACCTGAAGAGGATTGGGAAAATGAAAAGGTTGCGGATTTTGAACTTATCCAGGAGATCGTCCGAACCATCCGTAATTTACGGGCAGAAAAGAATATCAAACCCGGGAAATTAATACCCGCAAATCTTGTTTCGAGTTCCTATCATGACATATTGGAAAGGGAAATTGGAAGCCTGATAACTTTGGCTCAGCTGGATCCTGAAGCAACAACTATCAAAAAAGAGCTCAAGGAAAAGCCCCAGGGGCAGATCGCGCTCGTGGCGGGACCCGTAGAAATTTACCTTCCTTTAAGTGGATTAATTGACCCCGCGGTGGAAGAAGAACGCCTCACATCTGAACTCAAGGAACTGGAAGGACAGATCAAGCGCTTGGAAGGGTTATTGGCCAGTCCCTTTGCTGAAAAAGCGCCAGAAGCCGTGGTCAAGAAAGAAAAAGACAAACTGGTCGGGTATCTGGAAACAGTTAAGACCCTGCAGGAGCAAATCAAAAACCTGAAAGGCCTCTCATAAAGAACAGGGTCTATTTCAGGTAACCCCATCCTGAAATGGACCCTGTGGAAAAAAAATAAATATGATAAAGAATATCTCGAAATGGTTGAATAAAATTTCCAAGACTTGGGTCATGATCCTGACAGTAGCTGCTATGGCCCTCTTTATGATCACAGTGCTACCAGACCAAGCAGCTTCTGCTGAACAGAATGCTGGAGGAAGCATATCACCTGATACATCATTTTTCTATGCACCCGAAGATCTGCTTCAAGCGGCTGAAGAATATGGCGCAGGAGGAAGATTGGCTTACATTCAAGCCCGATGGACCTTTGACCTGGTTTTCCCCCTCGTTTATATGGTTTTTTTGGTTACCGGGATCAGCTGGTTCCATCAAAACCTAGAAAACCAAACTGAGTGGATAGGCTACACAAATCTTCTGCCAGTAGCAGCTGGCTTATTTGACTATCTGGAAAACACCGGCGCATCCCTGGTGATGGGCCTATATCCTGCTCAAGTAACCGGACTAGCCCTGCTAACCACGATTTTTTCAGGAGTGAAATGGCTGTTAATCGCAGGAAGCTTCCTTGCTTATTTTGGCCTAGCTGGGGCAGCCCTATTTCAATGGGTCCGAGGTAAGATAAGGTAAATAAGTCCATGGAATCCTTGAATTTCAACAAAAAGAAACCCCTGCAAAATCCAGGGGTTTTTTGACTGGGAACCAGAAAATAATCAGGCAGCCAGCAAATTGTTTTGATGAAATTGGAACTGCTCTTGGGCTTTTATGATGATTCCATCAGTGATCTTGTTAATATTCTTCTTGTCCTCTAATCTAAGATCATCAAGGGTGACCGGTGAGCCAAAGGACAGATTGGGCGACACCATTATTCTCCCCGGAACCAGGAGCTGATACATTACCTGGAAGAACTCCGCCAAGCGCTGCTTGTTCACCCGTCCCCGTCTAAACAGAGTTGCTGGGTGATTAATGAATTTTGGAGATATTACGCCACTTATCAGTGAGACAGATAATTTGGTCTGTGGAACATTGCGCATGAACAATCCCAGGCTGGAAGTCCAGCGCGTAAGTTCTACTTCTGAGCCAGTCATAAAAGCCGGATCCGGATCCATGGTGCCCCTGGCAAATACCAGCAGTGTACCGCCGTTCTTCAAGTGGCGCAGCGCGCTCCGGGCAGCGCTCATACGGTCATGGACGTTTTGTGAAGAAAAAATCATATGTTTGCTGGTATCAGGGAGCTTTTTAACAAAAGGGATATCCGATGAAATGATCTTCACGTCGTCCCGTGGGATATGGGAAGAGATCACCAATGAATCGTAAGCGCCAGGATGGTTGGCAGCGATCACCAGCGGCCCTTCTTTTGGCAGATGTTCTGCACCCAATGTTTTAACCTTGTCAACAAAATGCGTAATAAACCAGGCAGAAGCTTTTTGCCAGCCTTCCTGCACAACCCGCTGTTCAAAGATAGTCGCCATCTCAGAGAAACGGACCATTGGCTTCCATACCAGCGGCTTCAGGAATGGTTGGGCTAGTCCATCTTTTCTAAATCCAAGGGATTTATTCAACTCAAAGACCAGATCATTAGCTAGCGTTTTTGTTTTCTTTTCAAGATCATCCATATTATTTCACCTGAGCTATTTACATAAATCTATTATTGATGGTTTTAGTCCTTTTATAAACTGGTAGAAAATAATAGCGGATCTGGATGATCAACTTCTCTTAAATATTTAAACCTGAATTTTAGCTATAGTTACGGACTCCCGTCCCCAGATAAAAGGAAAATTACATTCCAATAAATGCTAATTTCCTCCAGGTATTGTTAAATAGATATTATCGAACAGCAGAACCCGGGAAAACCAAAATGGATATCAATAAAGAGGCCCATTCGAACAGAAAAAATTAGCTCTGATTGCCCATGATCATAAAAAGGATGACCTGTTGGCCTGGACAAAATTCAACCAGGAGAATCTTTCCAGACACATCCTTTTTGCCACTGGAACTACAGACCAATTGCTGTCAGAGGAATTGGGAATACCGATCCAACGCATGCAAAGCGGCCCCCTGGGAGGAGATCTTCAGATTGGAGCGAAAATCGCTGAAGGGGAAATTGATGTGTTGATCTTTTTCTGGGATCCGCTTGAAGCCCAACCAAATAACCCTGATATCAAGGCCTTGCTGCGTCTTTCAATTGTCTGGAATATCCCGGTTGCAATGAACCGCTGTTCTGCGGATTACATCATCACTTCTCCCCTCCTGGGCAGCGAGTATGAACGCATTGCTCCGGATTACGAAGAATACACTGAACGGTTGGAAGATCGTTATTAAAACTTGATCTCCTGAAAAGGACAAGAGACTTAAAAAAGATGCGGGGCCTTTAAGAGTAAAGATCCCGCATCTTATGTGTTTAACTGTCCTGCTTATTTAAGTGCAGTGATCTTCACCCCAGCCTGATTTAGAAAATCCAGCGATCGATCATCCTTATATTCCTTGTCATAGACGATCTCAGATATACCTGCATTAATAATCGATTTAGCGCAATTAAAACATGGCTGGTGGGTCACATATATGGTCGCCCCCTCAGTAATCACGCCATGGAGTGCTGCCTGTATAATTGCATTTTGCTCGGCATGCAGAGTGCGGACACAATGTCCATTATCCATTAGACACCCTACCTCAGAACAATGAGGTAATCCTCGAGGACTTCCGTTATAACCTGTAGTCAAAATGCGTTTATCGCTTACGATCACAGCCCCAACTTGAGCTCTCTCGCAGGTGCTTCTCTTAGCCACCTCAAGGGCAATATTCATGAAGTATTCATTCCAGCTAGGTCTTTTTTTCTCAGCACCCATTTTTTACTCCTGATCAATTTTTGTTCAGAATCTTTGTCACAGGTACAGTTTATTTTATTTGGAATCCGGCTTTATTGATTGCTTGCCTGAGATGCGGCCTTGATGGTTTACTGGACCGCCTTGCGGAATGTTCCATCCAGCCGTAATCCGCAGGATCCCGATCCTCTCGGTCCACCTGGCGTCCGCCATAAATTCCAGTTTCAATCATAACCTGATCATATTCCAGTAAATAATCCATGTCATTCTCCTGGTAAGTTTCCCGATGCAGCACCGCCTCTAGGGGAAGCCTCGGTCTGATCATAGGCTGTTCCATTGCCCATCCCAGTGTCATCCCACAAATCGGGAAAACTAGATCTGGCAGTTGGAAGATATCTCTAATTCCCTCCGGGTCATTACGCAGGGCGCCGATAAAACAAAAACCCAAACCCAGGGATTCTGCTGCTAAGGCTGCACTCTGCATGGTGATGGCCGCATCAACAGCACCGACCAAAAAATTCTCCATATACCCTGCCTCAATATCATAGCCCTGATATTCAGATACTCTTTTCAATCTGCTGAAATCCGCACACCATAATAAGAATACTGGAGCTTGGGATATATGAGATTGTCCGCCGCTGATCTCCTGGACTTTTGCCTTTTTATCCGGGTCTGTAGTGACAATCACACTATAGGTCTGCAAATTCGATGAGCTTGAAGTACGCTGGGCAGCAGCCACAATTTGTTCTATCCAGCCATCAGGAACCTGGTCTGGTTTATAGTTCCTGACAGATCCATGTTGATAGATTAAATCAATTGTCGGGGTAACCATAATCTTCCTCTCCAGAAATCGTTCCGGGGGGTAATCTAGTGCTTAGTAATAGAAATGCGGTGGGGAAATCAGCTTAACATTCACTGTAACCACAAGAATAACATTTTCGACAGCCTTCCTCATTCACGAGTGCTGCCTGTCCGCATTCGGGACAAAGATCTCCCACCTCCAGCCAGGTTTCAGGCTGCCTGATCTCTTCGATGGCTTCAATCTCTTCCGGAGTTAATTCCTGGAACTGCCAGCCGGTATGTTCCAGATATTCCTGCAATGCCTGGGCGATACCATCGGGCAGGGATCTGACCCGATTTGGACCAAAACCTGTTGGGCGGCGGCCTCCAATTCCAGCATACTGCTGATAAACCTCTTCCAACCGCTGTCGGGGAGGAATGGGTGAAGACATCCTGAGTATATAAGACAAGGAGCGTCCAATGGCTTCTGACACAGCCGCGGTATCAGATCCAGCTTTGGCAGTGTTGATAAAGACCTCAAAAGGCTGGCTGTCGCCGTTTTCATTGATAGTAACGTAGGCCTTTCCCAACGGGGTTTGGATACTATATGTGTAACCTTCCAAATGGCGTGGTCGAGGTTTTTTCGCAGCCTGCCATTTTTGCAGTTGATTCTCAACTTTCTGGACAACCGGTTTTTCGTCCGTCGAACCTGTCTCCAGAACTACCTTATCTCGGGATCCGGTCACATAAACAGTGATCCCTTTGCAGCCAGTTTCCCAGGCCAGGATATAGGCCTGCGAAACGTCCTCGGGTTGAGCTGAAGCGGGGAAATTAATGGTTTTAGAGATACTGTTATCTACAAATGCCTGGAGAGCGGCCTGAACACGAACGTGCTCTTCTGCAGTGATATCACCTGATACAACAAATGTGTTCGCAATCTCTTCCGGCAAGGAGTCAATTCCCTGGCAAGTACCGGTTTCCAGGATGGAGATGATAATCTCTTCTTTCTTGGAAGCGGATAAACCGGAGCTCTCAAGGGCTTGATTAAATAACGGGCTGGTGTAGATCAGGTCTAATTCGCCGTCACTTTCAACAACATGGCGAGTATATGCCAGCGCGAAAGCAGGTTCACACCCATAACCCTCACAACCTGACACAGTCGCAATAGTTCCGGTGGGCGCAACTGTCGTCTGGGCCGCATTGCGGATACCATGTTTTTTAATGCCCTGGACAATTTCCTCCCAATTCAATTCCGGTCTTCCCCAATCATTTTGATATTCGATGATAGATTGCGGGACTTCCCAGCTCAAGTTTTGAGGATCGTAACGGCTGCCTTCAATAGCAGGGAAAAATCCCCGTTTTTCCGCCAGATGGATGCTAGTTAACATGGCATGATAACGGATAAATTCCATGATTTGAGCAGAAAATTCCTGACCGGCTTCTGAGCCGTACCGGACACCTGCCCGGAACATCAAATCAGCTAAACCCATAATACCCAATCCGATCCGCCTGGCTCGCATGGCAGCTTCCTCTAATTGGGGGACTGATGGCACATAGGCATTGGCATCGACCACATCATCCAGAAATTGGGTCGCAGTTTCAACACTTTTTTGCAGCGCTTCCCAATCGGGTTTTCCATCATCTGCTGCGTGTTGACTGAGGTTTATTGATCCAAGGCAGCAGTTTTCATAAGGGCCAAGATACTGCTCTCCACAGGGATTTGTGGCTTCCAGTTCATATAGATGGGGAATGGGGTTGTATCGGTTGGCATGATCCAGAAATAACAGACCTGGTTCGCCATTATGGTGGGCGTGATAAACGATCTTGTTAAATAGATCCCGGGCCCGAATTGAACTGTAAACCAGGATGTTGATACCTGCTGCTTCGGCTTGTTCCATAGTGCCGTTGAAATTGCGGTAGGCCGAGTCTTTTACATCTGGGAAGCGCAGATCCCAGGTGTCATCATTGATGACTGCTTCCATAAAGTCATCCGTGATACCAACAGAAATATTAAAGTTAGTGATCGCGGTTTCATCGGTTTTGCAAGTGATGAAGTGTTCAATATCTGGATGATCCACGCGCAGGACAGCCATATTTGCACCACGGCGGGTTCCACCCTGTGCGATCTCCCCAAAAGCTTTATCATAAACCTTCAAGAATCCAACAGGCCCGGTTGCATGGCCTGATGAAGCTTTAATCAATGACTTGGTTGGGCGCAGTCTTGAGAAGGAAAATCCGTTCCCGCCGCCAGTCTGCTGGATCAGTGCAGCATCCCTTAAAGTTTGGAAGATACCGTCGCCCCACTTACCCATATCATCGCTGATAGGAAGCACGAAACAAGCCGCTAACTGCCCCAGAGGTGTGCCTGCTCCGGTAAATGTCGGTGAATTGGGTAAAAATCGTTTGGTTGCCAGCAGCTGATAGAATTCACGGGAAATTTTATCTACATCCCCGCCCCATTTTTCTTCTTCAGCAGCAATATTATATGCAACTCGCCAGAATGTTTCTTCTTTGCTTTCAGCTAGCTCGCCGTCTTCGCCTTTACGAATATAACGTCGTTTGAATACTTCAAGGGCATTTTCTGTTAGATCAACTTCAGCAAGCCCTTTTGGCAGTGGTGGAATTGGATTAACAACGCTAATCTGTTCTTTTGGATCGACGTTTTTTGCCATCAACGAGACTCCTGCACTTGAAAATAAAGACAAATTTACTCAATCAGCGTTCAATTTCTATTCTACTAAAATACCCCCATATATACGGGTCGAATTCCATTATTCCCATATATATCTGGTTGAGTGGTCGTATTCTAGCATACCCATTCTGATCTAGCAACCCACAGCCAAGCGATTCAACCTTAAACTTTTCGAACTAACATTTTTGTAAGGTTAACTGGAAATCCAATTGGATTTATCCTACTCTGCGTATATCTATACCAAGTTTGTTTTTGCAAATTTCCGGAACCAAAGCTTTTCAATTCATTCGATGTTAAAATAAGTCATCAAACTCAATCTATGGAATAGAAATATGACCAATTACCCGGAAATCATCACTCTTGATTTAAATTTCCAGAACTGTCCAAATGCTATAGCCAGCTATCTAATTCCTTATCAAGAAGGTTTGATCCTGATTGAAAGCGGCCCCGGATCAACCCAGAATGAATTGGTCAGGAATCTTCGTGAACTTGATTATTCCCTGGAAGATATAACCCACGTATTATTGACCCATATCCATCTTGACCATGCTGGAGCAGCTGGCTGGTTGGCAGAACAGTCTGGTGCCAGAGTCTATGTCCATCATCGCGGCGCTCCTCATATGCTCGATCCTTCCAGATTATTGGCCAGCGCAGCGAGGATCTATCAAGAAAAGATGGATCAGCTCTGGGGAGACTTCCTTCCAGTTCCCGAGAAACAATTGGTGATACTGGAAGATGGAATGGAGATTCAGATAGGTAGTTATATTTTTAAGGCTCTGGATACACCCGGCCATGCAAATCATCATATGGCATATATCCTTGATGAGATCTGTTTCAGCGGTGATGTAGGCGGTGTTAGGATAGGGTCTTCAGGCAAACAACACCTGCGCCTACCAATGCCGCCGCCAGAATTCCACCCACCAAGGTGGAGAGAATCGATAGCAAAACTCAAAAAGGAAAAAATCACCCGGATCGCCCCAACCCATTTCGGGGTCTTCGACGATGTCGAATGGCACATAGATTCCGTACTTAGCGAAATTGACGCTGCTGAAGAATGGATGCAAAAGATCATGCCCAGGGACCTCCCAATCGAAGATCTTAGAACCGAATTTCTAATCTGGGTCAGGAATCGCTCCTTGGAATTGGAAATTGCCGAAGTCACGCTGGATGCGTTTGAAAAAGCCAACCCTTCTGGTATGTCAGCAGATGGCATGAAACGCTATTGGGATAAATATATCGATCCTCAGTAAACCAATTTGGAAAATTCTTCATCCGTAAGTTCCTACCAGCCCTTCGTAGGCCGGGCTGGTAGGAACTTTTAAGAAATCCTTATACTTTCCAAATGCAACTTTTAAAGACTTCCCCCGTATATTCAATAGAAAACTATCCCCCATCCAGGGGATGAATCATATTAATTAGGAGAAGTTATGTCCACAAAAAGAAAAATCCTGCTGATCTTTATCCCTCTCTTCCTGGTTCTAACAATTGGATTTGGATTTGCAGGAACTGTAAAAGCCGTAGAATTCGATGAGGATGGCATTATCGAAGAGGGAGAAATCATCGATGACGATCTCTTTATCGGAGCTGATACCGTTGAAATCAATGGCACAGTGAATGGTGATGTCTTTGCAGGTGGTAATATCGTCATAGTTAACGGTACTATAAACGGCAGCCTGGCTACAGGTGCCCAGACCATCCTGGTTAACGGCAAGGTGAGCGGCAGCATTTACGCCGGCTCTATGACAATAACCCTTGGCCCAGAAACAGAAATTGGTCGGAATATGTTCTATGGCGGATTTAACCTTTCCGCTGAAGAAGGGTCTGTTATCCACCGGGACTTATTGGTTGGCGCATACCAGGCGCTGCTTTCTGGAGATATTGGTCGCGATGTCCATGCTAGCGTTGGCGCCCTGGAAATTAACGGTTCAGTTGGAAATAATGTCCGGGCAGAAGTTGGCAGTTCTTCAGATGGACAACCTCCACAAATCTATCCCAGTCCTCCCGGGATCGACACCCTTGTTCCTTCCGGCATTCGCATTTCTGATGAAGCGGAAATCGGCGGATCTCTGTATTATAAGAGTTCGGAGGATCAGTCCAGGACAATCGCTATTACTCCTCCCGGAGGGATTGAGTTTGATTACGATCCCCAGGTAGCTCCCAATACAGACTCACCTGATCCCGAAGAAGTTAGATCCAGATTGGTAGGAGCCTGGTTAATAAAGCAGGTTCGTGTCTTCATCACCTTGATGCTGCTGGGTGGTCTGATAGTTTGGCAACTGCCAGGATTACTAAACAAAGTTGGCGGAAAAGTTGAAAAAGAAGTTATGCCTTCCCTGGGTTGGGGTCTAGTTAGTATCATGGTGGTCTACCTGGGCGCTTTCCTGGTTGGTGGGCTGATACTCGCAGGGGCGATCTTCTTTGGTGTTGTGACTCTCGGTGAACTTTCTAAAGTTATTTTGACAGTGGGTTTTTCCAGTCTGGCTTTGATCATGGCAGGTTTCGGACTGCTGGTTTCCTATGGCAGCAAACTTGTAGTGTCCTACTTGGTAGGCAAGCTGTTGTTCAAATGGCTGGCACCAAACTATGCAGATCAACCCATCTGGCCCATGCTGGTTGGTATATTCCTCTACACGTTCCTGCGTGCTATTCCGTTTATCGGTTTGGTGATTGGCGTCACAGCAACACTTATCGGTATTGGCGCGATGTGGCTGACCTACCGGGATCAGGGAGAACTCGGAGCTGTTGAAGCTCAAGCCGCCTCCCCAGAACAATAAATCTTAACAATCAACGAAATAAAAAAGCCTGGATTTTTCTCCAGGCTTTTTTATTTAATATTTTCTGTATTCATTCCCCCATGATCTGGACCACTAGCTTCCGCTGTCTGGGCCGATTATCAAAATCGACCAGGATGATAGATTGCCACGTTCCAAGGGTCATCATTCCCTCACAAAAGGGCACTGTCAGGGATGGTTTCACAAGCGCAGCCCGGGCATGACTGTGCCCATTACCATCCCCCCAACGAAGATTGTGGGCATAGTCCCTCTCTGGATCAATGATCTCATCGAATAAACGCTGCAAGTCCTGGACACAACCGGTTTCGTATTCCAGGGTGGTGATCCCGCTGGTTGCAGAAGGTGTGAAGATCGTAACCATACCATCCCCCAACCCACTATCCTCAACGCAGTTTTGGACAGCATCGGTGATATTTAATACAGCGCCATTTCCGTCTGTTTCCAGCTGGATGTATTTTGTAACAACAGCCATAATTCAAGTCCTAGGCCAGTTCCAAGTAGCGACCGATCTCCCAGTCAGTTACCCGGGTTCGGTATTCTTCCACTTCCGCCCATTTTGCCCTGCTGAACACGTCACAGATCACCGGGCCGAGGGCCAATTTGATAACATCATTGCTTTCAAATTGACGCATGGCTTCTGCCAGTGATCCCGGAAGGGACTCGATCTTTCTTTCTTCCCTTTCCTCTTTTGTCAGGTTCCAGATATTGAGGTTATTCAAAGGTTCCGGGCAAACCAGGTCGTTGTCAATTCCATCCAGTCCAGCAGCGAGCATGGCAGCAAAAGCCAGGTAAGGATTAGCCGATGGATCTGGGCAGCGTAACTCCAAGCGCACGGATTTATTACGGCCAGTCGTGTATCTAGGCAAGCGGATCAAAGCAGATCTGTTGGTCTGAGCCCAACCAATGTATATTGGTGCTTCGTAGCCAGGCACCAATCGTTTATATGAATTAGCTGTTGGCGCCAACACTGCCGACATGCTCCGAGCATGCTTAAGCTGTCCTGCCATGAACTTGTACGCCAGCTCAGACAGATGATGCTCATCATTCCCATCAAAGAACAGGTTGTCACCATCTTTACTGAAGATAGATTGATGGGCATGCATACCTGATCCGTTGACGCCATAGATAGGTTTTGGCATGAATGAAGCAACCAGGTCATATTTCGCCGCAATCGCCTTGACTGTATATTTCATAGTGATCACATTATCAGCAGCTAGTAAGGCGTCTCCATAACGGAAATCGATCTCATGCTGACCGCGAGCGACCTCATGATGTCCCATTTCTACATCCAACCCCATTTCGATCAAGGCGTGCATCAATTCATTCCGGACCAGAGTAGCATCATCCCGGGCGGAGAAGTCAAAATAACCACCCACATCATAAGGTACAGGATGTGTATCCTCAGAGCCATTGCGCTTGAAAAGGAAGAATTCTGGTTCCGGACCAATGTTAAATACCCAACCATTTTCATCAATGATTTTGAGGATCTTTTTAAGAACTCCTCGCGGGTCCCCTTCAAATGGATTGCCATCAGGTTTATAGATATCACAGAACACCCTGGCCCGTCGGTATTCAGCAGGGCTCCAGGGAAGGACAGCATAGGTTTCAGGGTTCAACACCAGACGCATATCACTTTCCTGGACCCGGGCAAATCCCTCAACCGAAGATCCGTCAAACCATACGCCATCCTCCAGGGCACTGGGCAAACGTTTGGTAGTGATATCAACACTCTTTACTGAACCTGTGACGTCTGAAAACTGCAAAGATATGAATTTAACATCATCTTCTTTTATACGTGAAATCAACTCTTTATTATCCATTACTCCTCCTCGACGGTATAAATACAATCCTGAAAAAGTGCCAGTCTTAAACAAGGAAAAAATTAAAAGAAAAACAGCACGACTGGGCGTGCTGTTGAATAAGGCAATAGGAATTTCAGCATACCCTTCCCTGTTTAACGATCAGAGCTACTTGATAAATATATAACTCCAAGCCAATAAAGTGATTTTGTCCCACCTATCACCAGGTGGTTTTGAATCCCCTTTTTTCCGGGAAGGATAAGGCAGCCCATGGCGGGGCTGCAGAGGCATCCGCTGATCATTCGATTTTCTCTGCAAAACTCCGCAGATTAGCATTCCCCTCGCGGGGAGGACCTCCACCTCGTCACCTCAAATAAATGAGGCTCAGTCGCTATTATCCTTGATATTCAGTTTTTAAGCTTCTGGGCTGATTTTAGCAGGGGATAACCCTCTCGTCAAGAGCGAGGTCAACACATCCTGAATTTGACTAATCAACACTAGAAACAAGAATATTATCTACCAGATAACTATAATTCTTATCGATGATTTATGGTTAAACTTTACAGTTCCCAGACTAACAGATATAATCTCCTCATTAATGGGGGTGGTTGAGTCCCGGTGGGCTCCCCGGTCTTCAAAATCGGTGGCGGGTCGTTATGCGAGCCGCGGTGGGTTCGACTCCCATTCACTCCCGCTCTTCTCATCATTGACCTAAATCTTATGGATCAGAATGGATCTGGGGCTGAAAAGCCGTTACAGGTTGAAAATATCTCTCAATTGATTGCGGAGATCCTTGAAATCGATCATTTCATTCTAGGAGATAAAAAGGATGATTTCCTGATCCGTTTCAGGGGGAAGTTAACCCGTCCATCAGAAGAAGCCCACCATCACCTGAGCTCATCACTGACATCCCATCAAGTCACTCCCTGGTTCCGCTCGGTAGAGGATCAGGTCGAGGTGACCCTCAGGAAAACCATCTCACGAGCGGAACTACCCAATCAGCGCATCAACTACCTGTTATTCTTGATAACATTTGCCAGCATTCTTTTCGCTGGCATTTTGACGGTTTATGATGGCCCCCAGACAATGAATATCGGTTTGATCTGGGCTAACTCAAGAGTCCGCCTGGGACAGGCCATTGCTTTTGCTATCAGTTTACTCAGCATCCTGACTGCCCATGAATTCGGTCATTATTTTGCTGCCAGATACCACAAAACCAAAGTGACCTTGCCCTTTTTTATTCCCTTTCCACTCAGTCCGTTTGGGACCATGGGTGCATTCATTCAGCTCCTGGAACCTCCCAGGAACAAAAAAGTACTGCTGGATATCGGCCTGGCTGGACCACTGGCAGGACTTCTTGTCACCATCCCAGTTCTGATTATTGGGTTATCTTTATCAGTTGTGGAAAAGATACCGGTTTTACTGCCAGAACATTTTATATTTGAAGGAAATTCCCTGTTTTATCTGGGATTGAAACACCTTATTCACGGAGCCTGGCTACCTGAGCCGACCTCATTCGATGGTATAGCACCATTTTTCTACTGGGTGCGGTATTTCTTCACAGGATACCCAATCCCAAGAGGGGGTCTGGATGTGATCATCCACCCGGTTGCCTGGGCTGGTTGGGCTGGTCTACTGGTTACATCCCTGAATCTGATTCCTGCCGGACAGTTTGATGGGGGACATTTGATCTACAGTCTCTATGGCAAAAGGCTGAAATGGCTCCGTCCTTTGATCATGGTCATTTTGGTGATCCTGGGGTTTTTATGGTCTGGTTGGTGGTTGTGGGCTTTTATGATCCTGCTATTAGGCAATCGATATGCGGAACCCCTGGATGAAATTACAGAACTAGACCCGAGAAGAAAGATCATCGCCAGGATCGGGTTGGTGATCTTCTTTCTGATCTTCATGCCTGTCCCACTGATCACAATCTAGCCCCAAATAAAAAAAAACAATCCGGAATGGATTGCTTCTATAGACCTTGATCTTTGCTGAGATCAGTTTTCTTTAACCTCTGCCTTGTCTTCCTTCTTGGTTTTTTTCTCCGGCTCCCCAACCTGGCTGGATTCACTTTTATGGTCCTCAGAATGCCTTGATTCCGTTCCCGATGGCGACCGATTATCTGTAGAGTAAAATCCTGATCCCTTAAATACAATACCTACAGGCAAGTAGACTTTTCTCAATGTCTCTGTCTGGCATTCAGGACAAACCTTTAACGGCTCATCCGAGAATTTTTGTTTGCGGTCGAACTGAACGCCGCAATTATCACATCTATATGTATAAATAGGCATAATCTATCCAGTTGATCGCCATATAACAACGATCGGTTTTCCACCGAGAATTATAGTACTCCCAAACACTAATAGCAAGGGATATTGATCCATCTCAACCCTTTCTTATAAAGAATATATCTATGTTGGCTTTCTGTCCTGGATCAGGGGGTTGGGGTGAGGGTTGGTGTAATAAACGGCGTTAAAGTTTCTGTGGGAGTCGGCGTTTCAGTCGCGGTTGGAGTGATCGTTGCTGTATAGGTTGAAGTCGGTGTCAGTGTGGGTGTGAATGTATATGTAGGGCTGGGAGTTGCCGTCGGAAGCAATTTTTCTGCAGCTATATATTCCCATTCATCTGGTACGTATGCCAGTGGAAGGCTGATTAGGTTGCGCCAATCAGCTACCGATTTATCGAAGCTGCCCAATTCCTCATAAGCCAACGCCCGCCAGTAATAAACATGGGCCAGATCCACTTCATCCTGGGCCAGTTCTTTCGCAATATTCAGGTATACCGTGGAAAAAGTAAATTGCTGGTTTTCAAAGAGGACTTTCCCCAAGAAAAGAGTTGCATCAAAATCATCCCGATCCAAATTCCTGGCCATAAAAGCATCGCTGACAGCCTGTTCGTATTGGCCTAGTTCTGCATAGATCTTCCCCCTAGTTTGATACATATCCAGGTCCTCTCCTCCCATAGACTCCGCCCTATCCAAAAGCTCAATAGCGTCATTCAAGTCATTTCCTGTCAGGTATACGGCTTTTCCGAGAGAGTAATAGAATACCCAGGTTTTTTGTGGATCATATGGCTCATAACGCGTTAGCAATTCCAGGGCCTGGACAGGTTTTCCGGTTTCAAGGCTCACTCGCCCATAAACCAAATAAGATGGCACATAGTTAATGTCATACAACAGAGCGGACATGATTGACTTTTCCGCTTCCGGATAATCTTTCAATTCCAGCAAGGCTTCAGCTCTATAATAATGGGCTAAAGGAGATTCAGGTAAAAACAGAATCCCCTGGGAAGCATCTTCATAAGCAAGCTGGTATGATCCCTGCTCAAGATAATACTTTGCCCGGGCAAGATTAACCTCGCCAAACGCAGGATCCAGAAGCAAGGTTTGGTCAAGATCGACTTTGATATCATATGTAGGATCCAGTACTTTTGTGATCAACGCCCTGCCATAATAGGCCGGGGCAAATGCCGGGTCCAGGAATAAAGCCCGGTTGTACTTCTCTAATGCTTCGTTATATCTGCCCAGATTCCGCAAAGCCTCGCCAACCAGAAAGACAATATCGGGTGTTTCCAGCTGTCCTTCGGTTTGTAGCATGTAGGTCAGCATGGTTTCAAAATCGCCCTTGCTGTAAGCATCCAGAGCAGTTTGGTATGTACCGTATCCCGGATGCGGTGTTAACACATATGCTGGCGTGGGAGTATAAGTAGCGCTCAGTACCTGTCCAATCGGAATTTGCAGGATAGGATTTGGTGTGCCCGTCAATACGCCTGAATTAGGATCCACTGATGGGGTCCAGGTCATTGGTGTGATCGTTAATCGAGGGGAAAAGATAGATCGAGTCCCCGGGAGAATTCCACTAAAAACCACAAGCAATAAAATAATGAAAGAGCCTACACCCAGGGGGATCAATTGCTTATAGTTATAACGGCTTTTTTTCTCTTGTTTTTTGGATTTTTCTTTTTTGCTGATATCCGGTAAATCCCGCGTCCAATCCTTTTTCTTTATCTCCCCGGGTCGGACGCTTCCCGGATCCACTGCACCAAATAAGATCAATCCCAGGCGGGCTTCTTCATTCCTGTGATCGATGTCCAGCACCTTATTCAGGCAATAGATTCGTTCTTTATTTGATTCCACAACCGTGCTCATTAAAAGCCAATATTCGACGTTATCTTGGTCTTCTTTTAACAAGCTTGCCAATTGATCACGCGCCTGAAATCTATCCCCCTGCTCCAAAGCGAGTTTGGCCAGGATGAATCGTTTATCTTCTGCCATCATTGTACCTATCCTGTAGTCGCGGCATAAAGAGAGTGTAGCATAGGCCGCCTTGCCTAACAAGAGAGGGTATAATGCTCCACATGACGAAAAAAGGGTCCATTCTGGTCTGGATTCTGGGCATTCTGGTAATGCTAACCGCTTGTGCCCCTGGATCACAAAATGCGCCAATTTCCACCTTGACGATCGCGCCTCCCTTGAATCCATATCAGTCCAGAACCAGCACGCCCATCATCCCGACAGCAACTGTTCCGCTGCCCACAGATCAGCCATTGATTCCGACAGCGACCCCGTTCAATCATTCCGTACAACCTGGTGATACACTTTACGGAATTGCCATCCAGTACAATATCTCGCTGGACAAATTGGTTTCTGCAAATCCAGGCGTGGATACTAGTTTATTATCCATTGGCACCAAATTGGTCATTCCGTTTTCAGAAGAAGATGAGCTTTCTGTACCTACGCCAACTCCTTATCAAGTACCCCTTTCAGAACCTGTGTGTTATTCCACAAAAGACGGCGGGGTCTGGTGTTATCTGATGGTTGAGAATACCCAGAAACTAGCCCTTGAAAGTTTGTCAGCGTCTTTTAATCTCTATGATGAAAAACAAGAACAAGTTCAAAGTGTAGTTGCCATTCCTCCCTTGAATATGCTCTTTCCTGATCAAAAGATCCCACTGTCAGCCTTCATCAAACCAGCCCAGGTTGACCAATACAGGGTTACCGGGACATTATTGACCGCTCTGCCTTCTGAACGGACCGAACCACTAACAGCAATCACAGATTATTTTGTCAAATACACCCAGGAAAACAAAGTCGCCCAGATCACCGGGGTTGTCGAAGTTCTAGCAACAAAAGTGGATGGCAATCAGATTTGGATCGCAGCTGTAGGGCTCAGCGATGGAGTACCAGTTGGCATCCGGAAATGGACCAGCGGGGAATCGGTTGATCCTGAAACCGCCTACCCCTTTGAAATCCAGCTCTACAGCCTCGGACCCCGTATCGATCAGGTTCTGCTGCTGAGTGAACTTCATTAACAAAAAAACCGGAATCTGCTTTAGATTCCGGTTTTCAATCTGTCCAATTGAGGTCAGGGATTTCCCCAGATCAGGAAACTGTCCCTTTTACAGAAATTTTCCCCATATTTGTTCGTAAAACATACCTGGTATGGAATTGTCTCGCCGTTATTTGCGTTGACCGGATCCAACCTGAAAAATGCGCACCCTCCCTGGTCCGTAGGTGAGCTCTGGTAGGAGATCACTCCGTCATTGGGTGTTTCCAGGAAAAGCTGCGTGTCCAGGTTCTGCTGGGGTTGATTATCCAGGTGGGCACAGGCGCCGACTTCCTGGAATTCCGAGGAAGATAATTGGGGATACAGTTCCCAAATATCAAGAGTAACAACTGGTTCCAAGACTGTTTCCTCACCAGCAGTTTCAGCAGGAAGGTTAGTGATTTCGTTGTCTGTATTTCCCCAGATCAGGTAGCTGTCTTTTTTACAATATTCTTGATCTCCCAAACCCTGGAAACATACTTGATAATCCACGGTGGTACCGTTTGCCGCCTGGATCGGTTCCAATTCGAGGAAAGCACAACCACCAGAGTCTGTTGGATCAAAAAAGAAGGTCGAAGAGCCCTGTCCCTCGGGATTAACCTTAATAAATGCCTGTACATTGGTCAGCGGTTTTCCCTCTTCATGGACACAAGCCCCGATCTGCTGTTTTTCCTGGGATGATATCTGGGGCATCTGCTCCCAGATATCCATTTGAATATTCCTGACTACCGGGGTTTCAGTTTTAGGTTTTCCAGCATCCCGATAGAACTCTTCTTTATATTTTTGTCCCTGGGGAAGGATTCTCACCTGCTGACCTTCTCCCGCCGCAGCGTCAAATAAAAGGCAATAATTCTCAAAACACTGCTGCGACACTCCATCCCTGATCTCTTCCAACTGAGTAATCGGTTCACCTGAAATCCCAAAACCGAAATAACGGTCGATAAACTCCATGAAATAAGCAGGGATATAATATCCGTTCCCATTTTCCAAATCACGGAAATAATCCTCAGCACCATTTTGTCTGATCTGGTAATTCTGATCAACCCTCTCTAAAAGAGAAGATACCGGTCGCAAGGAAACACCCATCGGGCTGTCAGGGTCCTGGAATAAGACCACATTTTTAAAGATCTGCTCAATGCTCCCATCCGCTGCGTGGTACGCAGATGATATCGTATCCCCGGTGAACGAAGTCCCAAATCGGGCAATCGCTTCCCCAAAGGGTGATTGGATTTCCTCTACTTCAGAGGAACTGATTCCAGCGTTTTGCACACCAGGATACTGGGAACATTCACCAGCACATTTCCAGAGACCGTATGGCATCAGGTGCACTGTTCCGGGGGGATCATCCTCGAATCTGAAGAATCCCATATTCTCAAAATACTGCTCCACTCTTCCCTTATCAGGATTCAATCGTGCCCTTGTTAAAGGCAATCCTACCCAGCGCCCTCCTCCCATCTGATCGTAAAAATGGGAAAATTCAACTGGAACGACAAATCCATTCAAATACCTAACTCCCGGATTTTCGGGCTGCTGGTTTGGTAGATCTGAAAAACCAGCTTCAATTCCAACTGGATCGAGATAATACCTGGGAGAGTGATCAGGATCATAGATCATCACCACTCCTTCAAAGTATTGCTTTTCTAAATTTGTTCCTGACAGATATTTTTTATTGGAGATTGGTGGACCGAGGGTTTTTTCCCCCTGCAGACGTTCATATAAGTCACTGAACTGGGGATCAACCAGGTAATATCCCGCACTGTTCCTCTCAGATCCGGAACAAGCGGAAATTATCCCCACAACAAATAAGATCAGAATTAAAGTGACTATCTTTTTGAACATACTTTTACAATCCGGGATTCTGATAATGCATGACTTCCCGCTTTTATTGTCCTCTAATTTTAAACGATAAGTTAGATATACGCAATAGCCATTCCTTATTCAGGGCAATCCATAAAGAATCGAATAATGATTAATTTCACCCCCAAGCAGGAATTTTTAAATACCTACCAGTATGGTGCCCAATATGTTTCAGTGTATAATTGCTGGTGGTCCAACAAGAACAATCTAGATCCATCTTTAAAGACTGCGGAGGAAAGCAGGAATGACAGAATCCAAGGATTACCTCAATAGCCATACAGTAATTGCCACATACAATTACAAGGAACAACCAGTTGAAAAGGGTTATGCGAACCGAACTCTACATGTTGATTTGAGCAAGAAGTCAATCAGCGAAAAACCAGTTACTCAGCAAATGAAGGATATTTTTACTGGTGGGCGGGGATTTGCCCTCTGGTTGTTATGGAATGCTGTTAATGATGACAGTAAATGGGATTCCCCGGAAAATGCCCTGGTGATTGCCAATGGTCCTCTCTGCGGGACAACAGCTTATCCGGGTATGGGCAAAAGCACTGTTGTAACATTATCTCCCCTGACACATTCTGTGATAGACAGCAATGGCGGCGGGTTTTTTGCTCCCTATCTTAAATTTTCGGGGTTTGATGCTCTGGCTATTACGGGGAAAGCTGAAAAAGACCTGATCCTGGTGATTGATGGGAATAATCAAGAGATCCGGTTGGAAGAAGCGCCTGAGGAAGCACTCAATACATATCCCCTGGCCGGATTACTGACCGATATGTACGCGATCGATAAAAAAGACCGGAAAAACGTTTCAGTGATCACCTCCGGTGAAGCTGCCAACCATATCCGCTATGCCGGGTTAAACATAAGCTTTTTTGATCCCAAAAGAGAAGAAGTGCGTGTCAAACAGGCAGCCCGCGGCGGTTCCGGCAGGGTATTCCGCGATAAAGGCCTAAAGGGCATCGTTGTCCGATATTCAGGTATCAGTGGATCCAGCAACAACCCTGCTAAACCCGAATTGATCCGCCAAGCCGGAAAAAGGATCAACAACGAAATCACCAAATATGACGCCCATCAGAATAACATGCGTGAAATCGGCACGGCTCACCTGGTAGAGATCATGGATCATTTCGATCTGCTGCCGGTCCACAATTTCCGGTATGGCAAACACCCGGAACACGTTGAAATCGATTCAACAACCTGGCAGAAAGCCTTTACGCAGGACAAACGCATGGATAGCTGCTGGCTGGGCTGCACCATGGCCTGTTCTCACGCAGTTGACGGTTTCAGCCTCAAGACCGGACCCCATAAGGGAGAAAAAGTCCTTGTTGATGGTCCAGAATATGAAAGCGCTGCCGGATTGGGCTCCAACATAGGCGTCTTTGATCCAGAAGCAATAATCGAAATGAACTTTTACTGCGATACCTACGGCGTAGATACGATCTCGTTCGCCAATTCAGTCGCATTTTGCATGGAATGTTATCAGGAAGGTATCCTAAACAAGGAACGGACCGGGGGATTGGATCTCACCTGGGGTGAATCTGAGAATGCTCTGGAACTATTACACCAAATGGCTCGGGGGGAAGGATTTGGAGTTGTTGTTGGTCAAGGCATCCGTTATATGAAAACCTATTTCGCCCAGGAATTTGGGGTTGATTTCAATTTCCTGCAGGATATCGGAATGGAAGTCAAAGGCATGGAAATCTCAGAATACATAACCAAAGAGTCCATCGCCCAGCAAGGCGGATACGGAATGGCCCTGAAAGGCGGTCAGCACGATGAAGCCTGGTTGATCTTCATGGACCAGGTGGAAAAACAGCTCCCCAGTTTTGAGGATAAAGCTGAAGCTCTACATTACTTCCCGATGTGGAGAACCTGGTTCAGTCTGCATGGTCTCTGCAAATTGCCCTGGAACGACATCAAACCCATCGATAATAAAGATCAGGATAATCCTGAAAGGATCCCTGAACACGTGGAGAATTACACCTGGGTCTACGAAGGAGTCACGGGAAATGCCGTCAAACCCGACGACCTCATCACTCAGTCAGAGCGGGTTTATAACTTCCAGCGTGTGTTTAATCTCCGGGTAGGTTTTGGCACCAAGGAACATGACTATCCCCCCTACCGGGCAATGGGCCCCGTCACAGCTGATGAATATGAATCCAGGCAAGATCGATATGACGACCAACTCAGGGATCTGGTTGGTATTGATCCTTCAGGGCTCACAACTGACGAAAAGCTTAAAAAAATGCGCAGCTACCGAGAAGAACAATACGAGAAACTTCTTGAGGTTGTCTATAAACGCAGGGGCTGGACCGCAAACGGGATCCCAACAAAGGAAAAACTTGCCAGCCTGGGAATCGATCTGCCAGAAGTTGTTGCCACGGTAGAAAAGAACAGCTGAAAGTAAATCCGTAACACCAAAAAAGCTCCTGGCATAAAAATATCCAGGAGCTTTTTTTATTATTAATTGATCCTTTTTTCGATCACTCTTCGGATTGATCATCTTGATCTGATAAGAATTTCTTTTTCCAGCTGAATAGCAGGTTTAGAGCCTCCAGGGGACTGAGTTCATTCATATCCAGCTTTCGCAATTCCCCCAACAGCGGATTAGTCTTCGGGAATAAGGCCATCTGCTGGGGATTATCAATATACTGGGTGACCGCTTTTCCTGAAGATTTCTCAAGCTGCCGAAGGATCTCTTCCGCACGTTGTGTCACCGTCGGTGGCATCCCTGCGATCTGGGCTACATGGATTCCATAAGACTTGTCTGCCCCACCAGCAGCGATCTTGTAGAGGAAAACCACTTTACCGTCAATTTCGCTGACAGAAATCCTGTAATTCCTGATCCCGGGCAGCAGCTCCGGCAATTCTGTCAGTTCGTGATAATGGGTTGCAAAGAGGGTTTTTGCCCTTTTTTCAGGATGATTGTGAATGTACTCAATCACGGCCCAGGCAATCGAAACTCCATCATAAGTGCTTGTCCCCCGGCCAATTTCATCCAGGATCAATAAACTTCGCGAAGTGGCATGGTTCAGGATATTGGCTGTCTCAACCATTTCAACCATAAAGGTGGACTGCCCGGCATGGATCTCGTCCTGGGCACCGATCCGGGTGAAGATACGGTCAATCAATCCGATCTTGGCAACCTCAGCCGGCACATAACTGCCCATTTGAGCCAATAAAACAATTAACGCTACCTGTCTCAGGAAAGTCGATTTCCCCGACATATTAGGACCGGTCAGGATGCGAATTCGCTCTCCGGCTTCAAATATCGTGTCATTGGGTACAAAACCGATACCTCCCGGTGTTTGCTCGACAACAGGATGACGACCCCCACTGATCTCCAACAAATCCTCATCGACCACTTCCGGGCAGATATATCCCTGGCTTACTGCAGTTTCAGCCAGGGAGGACAGGACATCAAGATGGGCCAATACCCGGGCAGTTTTCAGCAATCGGTCTACCTGGATAACCAGACGTTCACAAACTTCCAGGAATATGCTTCGTTCAATTTCTTTGATCTGGTCTTCAGCATTAAAGACTTTGATCTCATAGTCTTTGAGTTCTGGAGTAACGTATCGCTCCGCATTCACCAAAGTTTGTTTGCGAATATAATGCTCCGGGACAAGTTCCGACTTGGCCCTGGTGACTTCAATATAATATCCAAATACTTTATTGTGGCTTACCTTCAGGGTTTCAATCCCGGTTTTTTTCCTCTCTACCGACTCCAGGTTGGCAATCCAATCCCTGGCATGTTTAGTAGATGAAAGGGTTTGGTCCAAATCCGCTGAATAACCGGTTTTTATAATACCGATCTTTCCCAACACAGCAGGTGGATCTTCCTCAATTGCAGAATCGATCAAATCGAGAGCATCAGAGCACAGGGAAAATCTGCCAAATAGCTCTCTCAAATAGTTATCAGAAGCAAATTCATCCGGAAATAAGGATCGCAGACCGGGAAGTTGGGCCAGGGTTTCCCGGATACCTACCAGGTCGCGCGGTTGGGCTGTTCCTCCAGCAACCTTGTTGCTCAGCCTTTCCAGGTCCTGGAAATCTTTGAGTTTTTCCCTCAATTCCGCCCGCAATAATCCATCATCAAAGAATACAGTCACTCCCTGATGCCTTTTTCTGATATTCTCCACATCCAATAAAGGTTTACTGACCCATTGCCGGATCATCCGTTTTCCCATGGGAGTGACAGTCTGATCGAGGACCCCCAACAAAGATCCTGCCGCGGTCCCTGCCCGAATGGTCTCGGTTAACTCCAGATTGCGGCGTGTTGCCGCATCCAAGGTCATGAACTCTTCCAGGCTGTATTTGTTCAAACTGGTCAGTAATTTCAGCGAATCTGCCCTGGTTTGGGCCAGGTACTGCAGAATAGCTCCTGCCGCCCTGATGGCATAGGGAAAACCTCGCACACCATATCCATCCAGGGTTTTCACGCTAAAATGGGTTTGCAGCACATCGATGCAGCGCTCCTCTTCAAAACGCCAAGCGGGGAACGAAGTAATATGAGCCTGCAAGCCTTCGGTGTCGATCTTCATGTTTTCCGGCAACAAGACTTCTGCCGGGTTCAATCTTAAGAGCTCTGATCGGATCAGGTCTTCCAGGTGTTTTTCCTGGATTTCAGTAACAGCAAACTCCCCGGTTGTGATATCAACATAGGCAATCCCGGCCCTTTTTTCATCAAATACCAGGCTGGCGAGATAGTTATTTCCATCCCCCGGAAGTAAGCTGGATTCCAGGATCGTTCCTGGCGTGATCACCCGGACGACTTCCCTGGGCATCAATCCATCCACCGGGACATCACCGATCTGCTCACAAATAGCGACATGATATCCCTTGTCGATCAAGCGCGATAAGTAATTCTCTGCAGCGTGGTGAGGGATTCCCGCCATAGGAACCCTGGAACCTTTACCAACATTGCGGGAAGTCAAAACAATATCCAGGACCCGGGATACAATTTCGGCGTCCTCGTCAAATGTTTCGTAAAAATCACCTAGCCTGAAGAATATGATCGTTCCGGGATATTGTTTTTTTATATCCAGGTATTGTCTTCTTACCGGGGAATTTCGTTCTTTGGACATGACCCAATTCTATATTGAGAGGGATTAAATCACAAGGGATAAAATCTCACATCTACCTAATCTGGAGAAAAAAGATGAAAATGTTATTTGGTAACTTGAATTTTTCAAGTTAGTTGTTGTATAATAATTTCCGTATGTAAACCATCCGCCTAAATAACTTTTTAAAAGGAGATTTGCTTCATGGCTAGCGTAACGTATGACCACGTATATAAGCGTTTTGACGAAGTAGTTGCCGTCAATGACTTCAGTCTCGAGATTGAAGATAAGGAATTCCTGGTTTTAGTTGGTCCTTCGGGCTGCGGGAAATCCACAGCGCTGAGGTTATTAGCTGGCCTGGAAGACATCTCTGATGGCACCCTGAAGATAGGTGATCGGGTTGTTAATGATGTCGCTCCCAAAGACCGGGATATCGCAATGGTATTCCAGAGCTATGCTCTTTACCCCCACATGTCTGTCTATGACAACATGGCTTTTGGATTGAAGCTGAGAAACTATCCCAAAGACCAGATCATTGACCAGGTGAATAATGCAGCTGAGATATTGGGCATCACCACTTTATTGGAAAGAAAACCTCGCCAGCTCTCTGGTGGTCAGCGTCAGCGAGTTGCCCTGGGCCGAGCCATTGTCCGTGATCCTCAGGTTTTCCTGCTAGATGAGCCTCTCTCGAACCTGGATGCTAAACTGCGCGTTCAAACCCGAGCAGAAATCACCAAGCTGCACAAGCGATTGGAAACAACCTTCATTTATGTGACCCATGACCAAACTGAAGCCATGACAATGGCCAGCCGGATCGCCGTCATGAATCATGGTGTGTTAATGCAAATTGATTCCCCTCAGAACCTGTACGACAGTCCGAATAATCTCTTTGTGGCCGGATTCATAGGGTCACCGGCTATGAACTTCTTCAATGCAAACCTGACCCAAGAAGGCGAGGACATTATAGTCACAACAGAATCCTTTGCAGTGAAGGTACCCCCAGACCGCCGGGCAGCCCTAAAAGACCATGTTGGTAAGAATGTCGTTTTTGGACTCCGCCCTGAAGATATTCATGATCCCAACTTCGCCCCCCCCGCCATTGTTGCCCAGAACGTTGAGACCGAAGTTGACCTCACCGAATTAATGGGAAATGAGATTTTCTTGTTCCTAATGAGCGGCGAGGAGGAGTATGTTGCCCGGGTTGACCCGCGCACGAGCTACAAGATGGGTGACAAGGCCACAATGGCCTTCAATATGAATAACATGCACATCTTTGACAAGGAAACTGAGCAGGTTATTCGGTAAGAGAAACAATAAACAAGTTAACAAAACGTCTCTTCGCCCACTGCTTGCGAGGAGATGTTTTAATGTAGGAGGACAGATGCCTTATTCATATTTAAAACCGTTGTTGGACGATAATGGATCAAAAATCGTCTTGCTTGTATTGGACGGCCTGGGTGGAATAGCTACATCACCTGACGGCAAAACTGCCCTGGAAACAGCCAACACTCCCAATCTGGACGAATTAGCCAAGAGTGGAACACTCGGCCAAACCATACCTATCCGTTATGGCATCACACCCGGTTCGGGCCCAGCCCACTTGGCTTTATTTGGTTATGAACCGCTGGAATTTGTGATCGGCCGTGGTGCCTTATCTGCATCGGGAGTCAACCTACCCGTTAAGATTGGTGATATCGCTGCCCGTGGAAACCTTTGTACACTCGATCAGAAAGGAAATGTCACTGATCGACGGGCTGGCAGAATCTCACAAGAAGATGCAGCCCCTGTGATCGAAAAACTCAATCAGGTCCAGATTCCAGGCGTGGAAGTGGAAGTCCGCCAGGTCAAGGAATACCGATTTGTGATCGTGATGCGGGGGGAAGGACTTAATCCTGCTCTGAATGATACAGATCCACAAGAAGAGGGTGTTCCCCCTCTGAAGGTGGAGGCCCAAAATCCTGACGCCAATAAAGCTGCCGAATTCATGCAGCAATGGATCTCTGAAGCTTATAAAACCCTGGCAGATCAACCTATTGCCAATGGTTTTCTGCTAAGGGGCTTTGCAACTGATCCCTGCCTGCCATCCTACGAGGATGCCTATCAACTGCAGGCTGCCTGCATCGCAGAATACCCAATGTATAAAGGTGTGTCCCGATTAGTGGGAATGGATGTACTCGAACTGGTTGGAGCAGGTGCGGAAGGAGAATTCAAAACTGCCCAAAAACACTGGAATGAACATGACTTCTTCTTCATCCACATTAAAAAGACCGACAGTTATGGGGAGGATGGCAACCTTGAAGCCAAATCAAAGATCATCGAAGAAGTGGACCGGGCCTTACCTATCCTGTTGGACCTCAAACCTGATGTCTTGATGGTAACAGGAGACCATTCAACGCCTGCATTATTAAAATCCCATTCCTGGCATCCAGTTCCATTTCTGATCTGGGCTCCGAAAACACATCGTACCGACTGGGAAACAGCATTTAATGAAAGAAATTGCGCCCGGGGCGGCCTGGGAACATTCCCTGCAGTTGAGACTATGTCTCTAGCCCTGGCTCACGCCAGAAGATTGCAGAAATTCGGCGCCTGATAGATTGTTTTCCAAATGGAAAGGCAGCGGCCAGCGCTGCCTTTTTTTATTTAATCAAAATATCCCTATCCCCTTCCATCATTTTCTGGGATATTTTTCATTCTGGCCGGCAGAACCCAACCTAATAGGATTCCCCCCGCCAGTGTCAAGATCCCGAATACCAGGAAGATATCCTGCCAGAATTGAACGGGGAAAAGCCGGATCAGAGAGTCTGAGTAAAAGAACAACCAGCTGCCACCTTCAAAAAAGAGCAAATGAAAATTAGTAAACAAAGCCTGGAAACTTACCAACGTTAATAACAAGATCATAACTAATAATCCTGCAGTGATTTTCCCTCCCAGGAAGATCGCTTCCAGATAAATATCCTGCCAACTTCTCATCCGGGCGATCAGACCACCAAGAACGAAAACGGCTGCGGCCCCATAAAATACCCTGAGGACTCCCTGGAGCACGATTTTTACATCTTCGAGGTGTGTTAACTCTCTTTCGATGTAGATAGGATCCCCATTTTCAAAAACCAGCTGCTGAAGATCTTCAAGAGTATCATTGCTGATCAAGTAGCGCCTGGTCTGATTGCCAAACTCCAGCCGCTCCGATGTGGTAAAACCGTAATTGTCCTCTGGAAAACCTGGCCGGCGATATTCCAGATTTGTGAATATTGGACTCAGCAGAATCAGGATCGATAAAACGCTGATAATTACCGGAATAGTAAGTGTGACCAGGGCATTGAATCCCTTTTTTATCACTGTCATTGGTTGTCTTCTCCCAGCAAAGCTGGATCTGTAAGGATATTGCTTAATACCATTTGATTGGTGATCCGTTCGATTGGAGCTTTATCATCAGTAAAAACCATCCCCCCGGAAGGCAGAGGTCGTCTATTTACCAGGGCTATTCGAATGGACTCGATCAGGAGTGGATGAGTATCATTTTCTGCCAGCAGGGAATTAAAATTCGCTTCCAAATTCTCCCAGCTGGTTGGTCGAACTGTCGCGTATATTATCGAATTATAAGTTTCAGGCACATCCATTACATGCACTGACGAAAAAACTGTTTGAATGGTAGCTACCAAACCGGATAACAGTTTATCATCGTCAGGAACCCGGCCTACATTCAACACCAGGGCCCCGTTTGAATCCAGGTGATTGAAAACTTCCCCGAAAAATTCTCTCGTTGTCAAATGCCAGGGAATATAGGGCGGCCGATAAGCGTCAATGCTGATCAGCGAATATTTCTCTCCTGAATGGGCCAATCCCCAGCGGCCATCTTGAGCGATAAGGTTCAAGTTTGGGTCTGTCAGTGCAAAATAGGTCTGTCCTACCTTCAGGATCTCATTATCAATTTCATAACCATCGATGGGAATAGCGCCAAATGCAGCTGTGGCCTGTCTGGCTGAAGTACCCGCTGCCAGGCCGATAATGGCTATATCCTCCACATCACCCGGCGTATATGGCGGGGTGTTGAAAAAAGGAGCCGGCAGGACTTGCATCCAGGTCCCCCAATAGGCCAAGTGATCCGGATGGTAAATGGAATGGATACCCTGTCCTTCATTTAACCGTAAATATCGGTAACCATCCACTTCCAATACCTGGATGTAGTTGTAGGAGGATTCTTTCTCGTAAATCTGGGAAATGTGTGTTTTCACCGGACCGCTGCCCCACAAGAAAGCCAAACCTACGATAATAACTGGCATCCAGATCCATTTCAGTACACTTCGCCAACCTTCAACGAGGAATAATCCCACCAGTGCAACACCTAAAAGAACCAGTGAGAAAACCACAAAGGTCAATCTTGTACCCAACCAGGGAATTAATAAAAGATCAGGAGTGAAAGTTCCCAAAAATGACCCCAGAGTCGAGATGGCATAAATCCGGCCAGCAGTCTTGCCTGCGTCTTTGGAATCAGTCAGGACCAATCGAATGGCAAAAGGTGAAACTGTCCCCAGCAGGGTGATAGGGACAACTAACAATACCAAAACAGCACTAAAGGCGCCAAATAGCACTCCTATCTGGAGTTGGTCAAATGCATCTGCTGCCGCGTATAAAACCGGCCTGGCGATGAACGGTACGATCCCCGCACTGAATGCGCCCCAAATCAGGATTGTGTAGAAAGTCTTATAATTGGGGTTTTTATCAGCCCACCTTCCACCCAGGGAGTAACCCACTGTCAGGTAGATAAGGATCAAACCAATAATTGCTGCCCAGACCAGATTACTGGTCCCGAAAACGCTTCCCAGGAGGCGTGACGCGGCAAATTCTATGCCCAGCGTGGTCATACCGGATATAAAAACTGTCAGGTATAAATAACGTTTCATGAATTATAACCAGATGAGTTTTACTCAGCGCCCAGCAGGAAGTTAATGGCGATAGCTGCTAGACCGGCCAGCAGGGTCTTGAACCCATAGCCGATCAAGCCCTTCTCAGACACTTTCCCCAGGAACATACCCAGGGCAAATAAACATAATAGAGCTAATCCGCCAGCTAAGGCATAACTCAGGACTGGGTTTTGGATCAATGATTCTAAAAACAGCGGAGTCAGAACGATCATCGCTGCCAGGGCTGGAGCAACTCCATCAACAATCGACACCACAATCGCAGCAAAGCGTGATGCCCTGCCAATCGATGTCTCACTTTGGTCGATCAAAGAGATCTTTTGTAATTTAGACAGCTCCCGCTGCCGTTCAGCAGTTTCAGTCAGGTAAGCACCCCATAAACCCGAGATCCCCATGGCAATAGATGTGGCAATGCCTGTTCGGATGGGAATGGAAAGATCACGCACTCCGGCCAGGTAATTGCCAGCCAGCACGCCAATGGTTGTTAACACACCATCAAAAGCATTCATGGCAAAATAACGCCGGGCAATTTCACCAATGTCCGCGATCTGGTTATATGTTTGAAGTTCTTCCAGGAATTCTGAGAGCGATGACCACCGTAAACGGTTATTTTTCATACTTAATCTTGATGGGTAACAACTTCCTCAACAGTTCTTTTGCCTGCAGCGACCTCATCTATCGAGTGAACGGCTCCCCCGGTTTCCACGATCAGGTCATGCAATTCCTGATAGGATAATTGTTCTCCCTCGACAGTGATTTTTGCGTTCTCTACATGATGGTCAATTTCGTAAATCGTGATGTTAGACCCTTCCACACCACTGAGTTCGGAAATCTTCCGCACCAGGTCAACAATATTGGGTTCCAAGGGTTTTAATACATCTAGTACGATTCGCCTTAAGTTGCCCATTTCTTTCTCTATCCTCCACGGTAGTGGTTTATTTCTAGTCACCGGAAAGGTTCCAAAAATTATTCTCCGGATCAATAAACCGTACAAATTCTACCATATCCAGGGAAAATAAATCGTTTTCTCATGCCAGACGAAATCATCAAAATCCTCCAGGCAATAATGCCTGACTGAATTCTTGGTACTAGCCCATGCTACAACAATCCTGTATAATATTTGAGATGAACAAGATCAATTACGGATTCTATTCTCAAAATATTTCAGCACCGGCCGCTGCTATCCAGGCGGCTGCCGTAATCGGCTGCGCAGCCGCCTCAGATACATCATCAGAGCCGGGCAGCACAACGCTGGATTGATTAGCTTGTGATAGAACGATTCAAGATCTTGCCCGGACAGCAGCATTGTCCGGGTTTTGATTTTATAAAAAGTGTATGAAGGGATAAATATGGGTAAAAAAACGAAAACCGGGAATGAAATTAGACAGTCGTATATTGATTTCTTTATTGACAAAAAACATAAATTTGTGCGCTCTTCCTCGTTAGTTCCAGGTGGTGATGCCACCTTATTATTTACTAACGCGGGGATGGTCCAGTTCAAGGATATCTTCCTGGGAACGGATCAACGGGATTATCAACGAGCTACAAATTCCCAAAAATGTATGCGTGTGGCCGGCAAACATAATGATCTGGAAGATGTTGGACAGGATGATACCCACCACACCTTTTTTGAGATGATGGGCAACTGGTCCTTTGGCGATTATTACAAAAAAGAAGCCATCACTTATGCCTGGGAGCTGCTGACCGAGGTATGGGAACTGCCAAAAGAACGCATCTATGCGACAGTTTTCAAGGATGAATTAGGCCAGATCCCAACTGATGATGAAGCAGTCAAGTACTGGAAGGAACAGCCCGGATTTTCAATGGACCGGCTCTTTTACCTGGGAAGAAAGGAAAATTTCTGGGAAATGGGCGATACAGGTCCCTGCGGACCCTGTTCCGAGATCCATTACGATCTCCGACCTGAAGAAGGTCCAGTTACCGATAAAGCTGTACTGGATACAGACCGATTTACCGAGATTTGGAACCTGGTTTTTATCCAATACAATCGAAAAGGGCCAGACGTTCTGGATCCCCTCCCCAATAAACACGTAGATACCGGATTAGGCCTCGACCGGGTTGTGGCAATCCTGCAGAACGTCAATTCCAATTACCGAACAGATCTGCTTTTACCTCTCGTTGAAGCCGTTCAGGAATTGACCGGCGATTCCGATCAAGAAAGGGATAAGAATTTAACTCCTTACAGGGTGATCGCTGACCATGCCCGGGCAGCTGCCTTTCTGATCGCTGATGGCGTTGTACCCGGCAATATGGGGAGAAATTACATTTGCCGGATGATCATCCGGCGAGCTTACCGTTTTGGCGGCCATGTAGGTTTACACTCCCCCTTCCTGGGACAAATTGCTACATTAGCAGTTGATCTCTACCAGGATGCCTATCCGGAACTCAAACAGAATCGGAAGATCATTTTCAATACCATCGCCAGGGAAGAGGAGCAGTTTCAGCAAACACTTGAAAACGCCACCCTCCACCTGGAAGATTTGCTCAACGAATTGAAAGCTGGTGAAACCTTGGCTGGTGAAGTAGCAGCCAATCTCTACACTACTTTTGGTATGCCGCTCGAGATAACCAAGGATATAGCCAAGGAAAGGGGTCTGTCAGTTGATGAAGACGGCTTCCAAAAAGCTATGGAGCTGCATCGATTGAACTCCGGTGCGGGCCACGCCATGGGTGATCTTGGCGGAGAGGAAGTAGAACTTTACAGGGAGCTGTTAAACGACCTGCAAAACAATGATAAGTTGGATTCTGGCGGCGTTGAATACAACCCATACGATGAACTTACAGCTCAGGGTTCGATCCTGGCAATGATCAAGGATGATAAAAAAGTCACCTCATCCAAAGAAAAGGATCAAATCCAGGTCGTTTTGCCAAAAACACCCTTTTATATGGAATCCGGCGGACAGGTATCCGATACCGGAACTATTGAAGGAAATGATTGGTCAATTGCTGTTCATGATATTTATCAACCAGCAGCCGGGATGATTGTCCACAAAGGAGTTGTACTGAGAGGAAACCCCAAGGTTGGAGATCAGGCTGCAGCTATAGTGAACCGGAAAAGGCGCGGAGATATCATTCGCAATCACACTGCCACACATCTGCTTCACGCCGCCCTGGATAAAATTGTAGGCGAACATGCCCGCCAGGCAGGTTCCCTGGTTGCCCCTGATCACCTGCGTTTTGACTTCACCCACAATCAGGCACTAACAGATGAACAGGTTTTGGCAGTTGAGGAAGAGGTCAACCACCGCATTTTGGAAGACCACCCTCTTCAAATTACTCAAAAACCCCTGCAGGAAGCTATCGATGAGGGAGCCCGGGCTTTGTTCGGAGAGAAATACGGCGATGTCGTCCGGACCATCAAGATGGGAGATTTTTCTTACGAGCTTTGTGGTGGTACTCACTGCAGCCGCAGCAGCCAAGTTGGTTTATTCCTGATCACCAGTGAGGGAAGCACAGCAGCCGGAATCCGCAGGATAGAAGCCGTTACAGGTTCCGAAGCATATAAATTAGTCCAATCCCGCTTCCGGGTCCTCAAACTGGCAGCCAAATCCCTCTCAACCAGTCCGGACCAGCTTGCTTCCCAGGTATCTGCAGTGCTTGATCTGCAGAAAAAAGCGGAAAAATCCCGGGAGAAATTAACCCATAAATTGGCGATTATTGAATTAAATACCGCGCTGGAAAACCTGGAAAAGGTGGGCGGGGTCAATCTGCTCACAAAAATCCTTGAGGAATCTGACCTGGATACTCTGCGATTAGTAGCGGACCGTTTCCGCCAACATGTACCTGAACAAGGAATTATAGTCCTGGGCACTGTGATAGATGGCTCACCAAGGATTATCGCATCTGTGACTGAAGATTTGATCAAAGAAGGGATCAAAGCTGGAGATCTGATCAAATATGTTGCCCAGCAAGTAGGCGGCGGTGGTGGAGGCCGGCCTAATCTCGCCGAAGCCGGCGGGAAAGACCCGGAGAAATTACCCGAAGCGCTGAACAGAGTCGCAGATTGGATCAAAGAAAAAACAGGCAGGTGATCATTTTAATCCTATATCTAATAAAATAGGATACGGTTTCCTTGAAGGAAACCGTATCCTTGTGCTATTTTGGTACAATAACTTCCGTGAAAACCCAAATTATTCAGCTAGAGGCTCATGACGATACCATCTCCGTTAGAGATAAAATGGACTGGTCGCAAACTCCGCGAGTCCTGCTGGTTTGGCCAGAACGGGGGAAAGTCCTTCGCGCTCGATTGGATTTGATCCTACTGGAACGGTATTGCTCCTCGCACGGAAGCCAACTGGCCTTATTGACTCAAGACCCTGAAGTAATATTTCAAGCCGGTGAAGCTGGGATCCCAGTTTTTCAATCCCGCAAAACCGCCCAACTGCAACCCTGGCGAAAATCCTTTCGAGAGTTCAAACGTCGGGAATTAGAAAATAAGATTGTTGAAGTTCGTGGAAACGACCTTTTTTCGAGGGAAATCAAACCAGTCCATAAAGATCTACCGCCCTGGACCAGAATCTCGATTTTCATCGCAGCAGTGGTAGCGGTGCTTGCCATCGCAGGGATGCTGCTTCCCAGCGCATCGATCACGATCGAAAAAGAGACCAACCAAAAAAGTCTGACCGTACCTATCCGGGCCATCATTGGCGAGGATCAGGTCCAGATTTCGGGTCAGGTGCCTGTCCAGGAACTGGTAATCGAAACAGAAGACCAACAATCGATCCCCGTCAGCGGAACTACAGCAATCCCTTCCGATTATGCCGAGGGCGAAGTGGTTATCACGAATCTAGGGGAAGAAGCCGTTACCATTCCTATTAATACAATTTTCAGCATAGACTCGGAAAACCCTGTTCGATTCCTCACCACGGAATCAGGAAAGTTGCCTTCGGGCGTAGGTGAATCGATCACCATCCCGGTTTCAGCAATGAATCCCGGAAAATCAGGTAATGTCCTGGCAGATCAGATCACCACAATCAGCACTTCTTTAGAAGCCGAAGTTGCTGCCAGCAATCCCCTGCCCACCAGCGGCGGGACGGATATTATCATACCGGCGCCCAACAGTTCAGATCGGCGTCGTCTCAGCCGAAATTTAACTTTTAGCTTGAAAGATCTAGCCGCTGAGGAAATCAGCAATCTCCTGAGCCAGGAAGATATATTACTCACACCTGACTTGAGGGAGTTTGAGATCATTGATGAGATATTTACACCTGAAGAAGGTTCACCTGGGGTTGAACTGCACTTGAATAAGAAAGTCCAGTTTTTGATCCTTTACGTTTCCGGAGATGATTTGCTCTCCCTGGCGACCGACCTGGTGAAAGCCCAATATCAAGAAGATGATTTTGAACCCTTGCTAGAAAGTATCGCTATATCCCAGCTCTCCTCCCCAATTCCAGGAGTTGCAGAATCCTTCACTTGGAGGATGGAAGTTACCTGGAATGAACAGAGGATCCTGGATCATAACGAGATCCTGCAAATGGTTTTGGGGGGGGAACCGCTCAAGGCCATGATCCTTCTCCAGGAAAATTTAGACCTCGAGGTTCCACCCCGGATCGAATTATCACCTAGCTGGTGGTTGAGAATCCCAGCCCTACCATTCCGTATCAGTATCAATGAGGGAGAGAGTTAATCCATGGATAAAGATCCCGGCAGGATCCTGGCGGTAGACCCCGGAGAAAAAAGATTGGGGATCGCTATCAGTGATCCAACCCAGACAATTGCCTCCTCATTATGTGTGATCGAACATCAAAGTAGATCCAAAGATGCCCTGGCAATTTACGCGCTGGCCCAAGAACACGGGGCTGTGTTGATATTGATCGGTCAACCGCTGGATTGGGATGGCACCCTCAATCCTCAGTCAGGAAAATCCATCCGCCTGGCAGAAGAAATCCAGACATTGGGACAAATTCCAGTTAATCTCTGGGACGAATATGGCAGCACTAAGAAAGCCCAGGATTCAAGGCAGCAAATGAACGTATCCCGCAAGAACAGATCAGGCCATCTGGATCAAGTCGCCGCCGTTGTTATTTTACAAACCTACCTTGACCACCTGATCGACCAGGAGGCTGACTGATGCCAAAAAGGGAATCCCGCGGGAAAGGTTTTTTGGTCCTATTTATCCTGGCGTTGTTATTGGTTGCTCTTTGTTTGCTGGCTGGGATTGCAGCCACTATACCAGCCCGGACTGCAGAGCTATTTGGTCCCCCGTCTGCAAATCTCACAACAACAAAACTCTATCAACAATCCGTGGTGCTGCTGCTCTCACAAAACGCCCTTTTTGAAATTTACCCTGAAAACAACACTGAAATCCTATTTCCAATAGATCCGGGTGATTCCCTGGACGAGATCCTCACCGGATTAACCCACTTGGGTTTGATCCGCCACACCAGTCAATTCAGAGCTTACTTAATTTACACAGGCGTTGATACACGGATCCAACCCGGTGAATACCTATTCAACCCCGGCTTGTCCGAGATGGAAGTAGCTCAAATACTCAGCAGTCCAGCAGCACCACTGACCACGGTATCGATCCTGGCAGGCTGGCGGGTAGAAGAGATCGCGGAAACCTTACCTGATCTTGGCCTGATTGTTCAACCAGATCAATTCCTGCAAATAGTACAAGAAGAGAGTAAGGAAGGATATCTTTCTCCCGGTATTTACCAGGTATCCAGAGAAATCAGCGCAAAATCCCTTGTAAGCCTTTTTTATGAGCGTTTTATTTCCCAGATCAACCCGGAAATCGAAACCCGGATCAGCGAGCAGGGATTGTCTCTCGACGAGGCAGTCATACTGGCATCCATTGTCGAACGGGAAGCAATTGTTGAGGAAGAAATGCCTCTGATAGCATCCGTGTTCCTAAACCGATTGCGGGTAGATCTTAATCTGGGCGCAGACCCGACCGTACAATATGCTTTGGGGTATAACGAAACACAGAGAGTCTGGTGGACAAATCCCCTCTCCCTGGATGATCTGAAACTTCCATCTTCTTATAATACTTATGAAAATCCCGGATTACCCCCTGGCCCAATCTGCAATCCAAGTTCTACAGCGCTGGATGCAGTTGCTAATCCAGCCCAAACAACATATTTATACTTCCGGGCAGCGTGTGATGGTTCAGGCCTCCATATTTTCGCAGAGACTTTTGAGGAACATTTGAAAAATGCTTGTGAATAAATGACGTGAATAATCAATCTAAGATTAATGAGGATACGGTTTCCTTAGATGGTATGCCCCCTGTAAACCGGATAAATAAAGACATCTCTCTGGTCTTCAGCTCATCTAAAGGGATTGACCCTTGCAGGGTGCTTCGCAAAATCCCGAGAGGGGACTTCCAAGCGTCGACTGCCGTCGACCTAGAATTTTCAGATTATCCAAGATCAATATGTTTCT